>Ga0255054_10000096_pt1 | contig 44793 bp, 47 predicted proteins | sample JV7_2_23_MG_FD_188634 | JGI IMG/M metagenome (GOLD analysis project Ga0255054, IMG submission 188634) | Seawater microbial communities from Jervis Inlet, British Columbia, Canada - JV7_2_23 | ecosystem: Environmental > Aquatic > Marine > Inlet | place: Canada: British Columbia | collected... | reverse complement strand
CCTCATCGGCGGTGGGACGAACTCGAGGCCAAGGGCTTCGTAGACGTCGGCTTCAGTCTCGGAAGCGACAACATCATCCCCGTCGAACAACCCGTACTCGCTGAGCAGCCAGTTCTTGGTGAGTGCGACCTGGCGAAGCGCGATGTTGTGCGCCTTCGAGCCGGTGAAGTAGACAAGGGCGGACCCGAGCTGGTCGGGCCGCACCGTTCTCACGTCAACCTGCATCCCTTCCCTGGTCAGGAAGGAGGTCTTGGTGTCGCCAGATCCGATGATCTCTTCGACCTCGGGCAGTTCGACCACGAACCCCGACACCGAAGCCGGGTCCTCGGTGGCTACGACGATGTCGATGTCTCCGATCGTTTCTGCGAACCGTCGAATCGACCCGCACGGCACGGCATCGACGACGGTCGGCAGGTCCCGGAGGCGACGGGTCAGCGAGCGCGCCAACGGCATTGCCTCGACCAGTGGGGTGCGACGGTCCTTGCCGTGGAGACCAAGCCGCTCGATCGCCTTACCGATCTTCTCCTCGGATGTCTTGCCCAGCCCGGGAAGTTCCCTGAGCTTCTCATCGGCAATCGCCTCACGGAGACTCTCGATGTCCTCAACTCCGAGCTCGCTGCGAATGACCTTGAGCGTCTTCGGACCGAGCCCCGGAATCTTGGTGAGCTCCACGAATGGGGGCGGATACTTCTCTCGAAGAGCGTCGAGCTTGGCGACGTGACCGGTGGCTTCGAACTCGAGGATCTTGTCGGCGGTGGAGGGACCGACACCCTTGATCTTGGTGAGCGCGGACTTGGACAGCCCGGTTAGTTCCCCTCCAAAGCCCTCGACTCCCTGGATGGCGTTCTCATAGGCACGCACCCGAAACGCCTGAGGGCTGCCTTCGTCGAGGGCGGTGAGCTTCGCCAACTCGGCAAGGGTCCTCAGATGCTCGAAACGACTGGCCATCGAGGTCGAACCCTATGCGGTCAGTCGAGCCAGGGTGCCGTCGGTCACTGTGAGGAGATCGTCCGGCGAGACCTCCAATTGCAGACCACGTCGGCCCCCCGACACGGCGACGCTGGGATGAGCGGACACCGAAGCGTCGATGTAGGTCGTGAGTGTGCGACGTTGTCCGAAGGGGCTCACCCCACCGACGACATAGCCGGTAAGTCGCTCGGCAAAATCGGGTGACCCCATGACACACCTCTTGGCCCCGGCCGCCTTCGCCAGAGACTTGGTCGAGAGCCGCATCGAGACCGGGATGATCGCAACCACCCCCTGACCGTCGGCCTCGGCGACGAGCGTTGCCGGGCGATACTTGGGACAAGACCAGGCTCAGCAACAGAGCGCTAGAGCCATTGGTCACTAATCGTGGCGAAGGATCGGCTGACCGAATTCAACGTCCCATCCAGGCTCCGGGATCGAACTCGGCACGGGCTCCACCCTTGACCGCCAATTCGCCGAAAAGCGGAACCTCGGCGGTCACAGTGGTGAACACAGTCACGGTGCGCACTCTCATCGTCCCGTCAACGGGACAGCGACAGGTCACCAAGCTCGCGCCGTTGGCGGTTGCGTACTCACGGGCAAGGCCAACCGGGCTCCCCGAAGCTGCCGGTGGATAGGTGGCGACAGCGGCGGCAAGAGCCGCCGCCTCCGCCGCAGCGAATGCCTGCTCCCGGGCAGCAAGCAGACTGCCAACCGACGTGACTCCGATTCCGACAACGGCGACAACAGCCACAAGCGAAACCATCAGCACACTGACTCCCCCGGCGTCTCTGCTCACTTCTCGGTTCTCATAGTGGCCTGTGCCGTCACCTCGACACCAAAGTCCGCCGGAAAAGGTTTGCCGATCAAGTGTTTGACCGTGACTCTGACCCGGGCAGGTACCCCCGCCCTCGAGGGGCGCTCGACCGATACCCTGACTCGATCGCGAAGTCCCGGAGGCAAGGCTGCCATCACCGCATCGACAGCCTTGGACGGATCAGGGGTGGTGGCGGCGACTCTGACCCCGTCTCTGGCCGCCGCCTGCAGTTCGATCCTCGTCCTCGCCAGTCCGATGACCTGAACAGCCGCAATGAGCACGAGCAGGATCAACGGGACAACGAGGAAGAACTCCACAGTTGCCTGCCCCCGATCCTTCAGAACTTCCCGACTACCCAATCGATAACGTTTCCGAACAGCCCACCGAGCAGGCCTCCTCCACTTCCCGACTGCAACCAGTTGATGGCGATTATCGCCAAAGCCGTCGCGGCCAGGATCACGAGGAAATACTCCACCGTCCCCTGTCCTCGATCGTCTCTTTTGGCTGTCAGCCAGTTCCATATTCGAGCCATCGGCTCTCCTTCCAATCCGGTTGCCGACCGGTGCGGGGAGAAGTGCGAAGCTCATGAGAACGGCGCCGACATGTCATGCCACATGCGGAGAAGAGTCGGGGCGTACATCAGGAGAATCATTCCGGGGAGCACCAGGAGTGCCATCGGGATCATGAGACGGATGGGCAAACCGCGGGCACGTTCGATGCGACGGGTCCGTTCGGCTTCGATATCCGATTCGAGCATGGAGCGGACGGTGTCGGCAGCCGGTGATCCCGAGCGCTGACATCGGGCCAATTGAGCAAGGAGACGGCCGGTCTCGCCTGGGGAGACTTCGACTGCTGCCGGAAGGCCACTGACGGACGCGACCCTGGATGCCACTGATAGGTCGGCGCTCTGAGGAAACGCGGCGCTTGCCGACTGAAGCGCCGAGAGGACAGATCGCCCGGCCCGCAACTCGACCAGGACCAAAAGCAGGACGGGGCGAATCGGCACTTGCCTCGGGCGATTCCGATACCTCCTAACGACGATGATCAAAAGAGGGAGCACGACCGCCGGCAGGGGACCACCGATGCTGAGACCGACAGCCGCGGCGACAAGAGGGATCATCGATCCCTCAACAGCATCCAGACCGCCGTGGTGAACCCGAGCACCACGAGGGACATGCCAATCAACGCCGAGGTGCGCTGGGCTGAGGTTTCGAGATATGCGGCGAAACCTCCTTCGCCCACGGCCCAGGTCACCCCCCAAACCAGGGCGCCGAACAGGACCAGCGCCGTCGCCCGGGCAGGTGCGGTGGCGGCAGCGACTTCTTGGTTGACCGTTACTTGGGCGAGAGCGACGTTCGCCACTTCGTCAAAAAGGGCTGCAGGGGGCACCCCCAACGATGGGACCCGGCCAAGCAGAGTTTCCATTTCCTCGCCGATGTCGCCGAACTCCTGACGCACGGCAGTTGCTATGTCATTCAGCGAGGCGCCTGAGCGGCAGAGAGTCTCAACTCGAAGCGCATCCACCGAGCGAGCCGCGGTTTGGAGCGAGTTGCGGAGAGAGTCGCCGGAACGCAATTCCCCTGCAACTGCGTCACAGAACAGAGCTGATCGTGCCGAGGGTTTCGACTTTCCTCGCCAGATGAGAACGCCGACCAGGACAGCGGTCGGAATCGGGTAATAGACGGCACCAGCGAGAAAGAGGAGCCCCAACGATTTCGCTCCGAGACCGAATCCGGCGGCGAGCATCAGCGCGGCGGTCACTGACCCTGCCCTTCTACGCCGTCCTCGCCCACCCTGGCTATCTCGGTTATCACACGGGCGGGACCGCGGCGGTCGATCTGCACGATGAGATCGATCGCCGAGTGAAGCTGACGCCGCACTGCCAACTCGGATGTGTCGCCCGCTGAGAGAGCGAGAGTCTCCAGCCTCCACAACGCCTCTCTAGGACTATTGGCGTGAATTGTGGAGAGTGAGCCGCGGTGACCCGTGTTCAAGGCTGATACGAGATCCAGAGCCTCTGGTCCTCGAACCTCGCCCACAATTATCCGGTCTGGTCGCAACCGCAGAGCTGACCTGAGAAGGGAGCGAATGGTTATCTCACCGGCTCCCTCGCTGTTCGGCGGGTGGGCCTCGAGACGTACTACGTGCCCCGCGATTCGGAGCTCGGCGGCATCTTCGATCGTCACGATCCGGTCAGCAGCCGGAATGAGGCCGGCGAGGAGATTCAGAAGTGTTGTCTTGCCTGCGCCGGTTCCTCCTGAGATCAGGATGGTATTCCGCTCATTGACCGCTCCGGCAAGAAGGACGACGTCATCTTCGCTAGCGGACCCTGCCGAAACGAGGTCATCCAACGAAGCGACTGCCGGTGTGAACCGGCGAACCGCCACAATCGGGTGGTCGACCGCGGCCGGAGGCACGACGGCGTGGAGACGGCTGCCGTCAGATAGCCGGGCGTCGACCGTCGGAAAGGAGCGATCCACCCTCAACCCGAGAGGAGCGATTATTCGCTCAACAGCGGCGAGCAGAGCTTCGTTGGAGCCGAAAGTGCCTTCGGCGCGCTCGAGAACTCCATGACGCTCCACCCAGATCTCGTCGGGACCGTTGACCAGGACATCACTAACGGTCTCGTCTGCCAATAGAGGCTGAACCGGCCCCAGACCAAGCACACGATCGGTCACCGCGCCTGCCTGGTCATTACGAGTCGGAGAAGCCAGGCCGATGAGTCTTTCCGCCTCTGCCGTGACCTCGCCCTTTCGCAGCGGTGTGAGCCCGGCAGCTATCTGACCCGCGACTTGATCAATCAGGCCCATGGCATGTCCCATACCGGTCTCCATGAGGCCACCCAGCGGCTTCGCCCCGGCAGACGTCCGGAAAGCAGGCGTCTCACCAGTGATGCGCTCAGGCGGGGAAGCACCGGCCCCGGCCCTGGAGGCCGGGCTCTGGTTCCCACCGGTTGCCAGACCGACGGTGTCTCGTCGGGAGTGAGGAAATATCCGGGGAGCAGCGGGCGCACTGGAACGGTCCGGACCGGCATCTGGCCGGGTCGGCATCGCAGCACTACGGCAGGCCACGATGCCGCCAGCTCTTCGATGGCGATCATCGCCGGCGCCGGGTCCAGTGTGTGCCCGGAGAGAACGGCGACGCCAGATCGACCCGGGCTCAGTTCGGCGCGGGTCGGCCCGTCCTCAATCAGATCGGCAAGCGTTCGGTCTGATTGGACCCGAAGCCCACCGGCGAGATCGATGACGAGTGCCGTCTCGACTGCCGCTGCAAGACCAAGCGGCGCCACGACGGACAGAACCGGGTCCGGCGACTCGACCGCCAGTACCCCCAATCTCAGTACCCCTCCCATACATTCCGAAAGTATCGACACGGGTCGCCGTCTTCAAGGGTTCCATGTTGTCGTGTGCAGTGGTGCGCGCTCAGCGCGCACCACTGCACACGACCGGACAGTTATCTTGGTCATGTGTCCGCAGCCGCCTTCTTCGATCTCGACAAGACGATCATCGCCAAGTCGTCAACGCTGGCATTCACCAAATCCCTCTACCGAGCCGGGCTGCTGAGCGGGCCAACGCTTGCAAAAGCAGGTGTTGCCCAGGCCTACTACCAGGCCTTCGGTGCAGACCACGACCAGTTGGTCAGAGTCAAAGAAGAGCTGGCCAACATGACGAGAGGCTGGGACCAGGAAGAGGTGATCGCACTCGTCGAAGAGACGGTCGACGAGGTCGTCGCTCCATTGGTCTACGCCGAAGCCCTCGCCATCATCGACGATCACCGACGCGCCGGTCGCCGGATCGTCGTCATCTCCGCCAGTCCCGAAGAAATCGTTCGGCCCCTCTGCCGCTACCTGGGAATCGACGATGTCATCGCAACCACGTCCGAAATCGACGAAGACGGCAAATACACCGGGGAGATATCGCTCTACGTCTACGGGCCGGAGAAGGCAAAGGCGATGATTCAAATGGCCGGCGAAGCCGGCATCGACCTGGCCGAGAGCTACGCCTACTCGGACTCGGTGACCGACGTGCCGATGCTGGTGGCAGTTGGCCACCCGGTCGCGGTCAACCCGGATTCTGAGTTGGCCGTGATCGCCGAAGAGCGCGGATGGGAGATCCGGGAATTCGAGTCAGCGGTCACACTGCGGGACAAGATCCCGGCAAAGGCTGTTGGCGGTGCGGTGGTGACCGGTGTTGCCGCTGTTCTCGCCTACTGGGCCCTCAAGGGGCGGAAGAACTGACCGGGATCACCTCCCAGACCTGACCGGCCGCCTCAACGGCTTCGATCAAGTCGCCCGGCTCAGTCCGGGCACCACTCAGTTTCAGCAAGACAGCACGGTCGAGCTCGAACCATTGGACCGCCCAGAGCGTGTCACGGTCCACCGCGCCGACGACCATGCCGTTATCGACAAGCTTGACCGCGTCGGTGACGTCGTCAACGCGGAGCACGGCAGGTCCGTTGCCCGAGAGACGATCAGGTTCGATCACCTCACCGGTGGCGTCGAAACCCAGTCGGTCGACGCCGACTTCGAGTAGATCCCTGATCAGGGTCAGATCGATCACCGTCCCAAAGTACCCTCGCTGCGATGACAGTACGAGCCGCAGTGGTCGTAGCCGCCGGCACAAGCGAACGATTTGGCGGCGACAAGATGATGATCGAGATCGCTGGAAGGCCGCTGGTGGCCCACACGGTTCTCGCACTGATCGATCACGTCGACACCTGTGTCCTGGTCTGCCGTGAGGACCAGGTCGAAGACATGACGGCGGCAGGTCTCGATGTCCGCGTCGTGATCGGCGGCGCCACCCGGACCGCCAGCGAGATGGCCGGGCTCGGCGCCGTCGACCCGGGCGCCGACCTGATCGGGATCCACGACGGGGCGCGACCCCTGGCATCCGGCCACCTCATCGAAACTCTGTACACCACGGCAGCGCAGGTCGGCGGCGCGGTTCCGGTTCTCTCTCCTCATGCCACCCTCATCGACAAGGACACTCTCGACACCGTCGACGCCGGGGTCGTGCAGACGCCCCAGGTGTTCAAGGGGGGTGTCCTGCTCGCGGCCTACGTGGAGGCCGCAAAGGCCGGATTCGTCGGCCACGACACCGTCGACATCGTTCAGAGCTTCTCCCACCTCGAGATCGCAGCAGTTCCCGGGGAGGCATCCAACATCAAGGTGACCCATCCCGGCGATCTCGAAGAGGTCAGGCAGCGTCTAGAGGATCCTTCTCATAACGAACCTCGGTGAGGTCCCTGCTTCCGATGTTCTCGATCCGGATCCGCTTTCCGAGACTCCACCCCTGCCGTTCGTAGAACGTTCGAGCCCGCGGGTTGTCCTCGAGCACCATCAGCATGGCCCTCTGGTAGCCCTGCTCGTGTAGCCATTCGACTGAAGCGGCCATCAGTTCGTATCCAACCCCGACTCCCCAATGATCGGGAGAGGCGTAGATGGCAAGAACCTCACCCCAGCCCTCGTCATAGGACGCAGCGAGCATCGAAAACCCGGCCACGTGCCCGTCTTGCTCCGCGACGAGAAGCCCCTTGGACTCGTCCCTGATCACTCCCTCGATCATCTCGACGCGACGGTCCACATCGAGGGAGTCGAGAAACTCATCGGCAACGACACCCCGATAGGCCGCCTGCCACGACCGGACATGCACTTCGGCGATAGCACGTGCATCGTCGGGTATCGCCAGTCGGGCCATGGCCAAAACATAGAGACTTGACAAATGGTCGGGAAATCCCGACCATACGGGAATGGCCGACCATTCAGCACCAGACTATGAACTCGACGAAACCCAGGCGTTCAAGAGCCCAGCCGAGTTCAGAGCACTCTTCGAAGATACCCGGCTTCAGATCGTCGATCTCCTTCTGGAACGGGCAGCCACGATAAAGGAGCTATCCGACACATTGGATAGGCCGAAAGGAACCATCGGGCATCACGTCTCGGTGCTCGAGGAGGCCGGTCTGATCCGCGTGGTCCGGACCAAGAAGGTCAGAGCGATAGAAGCGAAGTACTACGGACGCACCGCCCGCACGTATCTGCTCACGCCCAACATCGATGTCGACATCGATGTTGCACCCGACTACTTCCTCACCACCGCATCATCGGAGTTCTCCAGGGCTGCACAAAATCACACCAAGGGCATCGAGACCGCCATGATCAGCACCCTCCGCTATGCCCGAATCCCCAACGACCGTGCCAAGGAATGGGCCCTCCGTCTCGCAGACCTGGCCCAGGAATTCACCACCGAACCACGAGCAGGAGACACCAGCTACGGCATGCTGGTCGCCCTCTACCCGACCGATCGGCCACACCTCCCCGACGAGAAGGAAACCTCATGAGTGTTCCTCTGGGGCGCAACTACTGGAAACTCTGGGTGGCTTCGGTCGTCTCCAACTTCGGTGACGGAGTGGCGACGATCGCTTATCCCTGGCTGGCATCCGCCGTCACCAGGAACCCGATTCACATTGCCGCAGTCCTGGTCGTGACCAGGCTTCCGTGGCTGCTCTTCTCACTGCCTGCCGGTGTTATCACCGACCGGGTCGACCGACGCAAGCTGGTTGCCTGGATGGATGTCGGTCGTTTTGTCATCACTCTCGGCGTGGCGCTGGCCGTGCTCGCCGCGCAACCACAGCTCTCTTCACCCGAAGAGGTCGCAGCCGGAGGGGCAGTACCCGACAGCGCTGGGCTCCTTCTGCTGTTGATCTACACGGCGGCCATGCTCTTGGGAACAGCCGAGGTTTTCCGGGACAACTCGGCACAGACCTTGATGCCGGCCATCGTCGACGGAGAAAACCTGGAGAAGGCAAATGGCCGCCTCTGGGGTGCCGAGATGGTGACGAACTCCTTCGTAGGGCCGCCCCTTGGCGGACTGCTCCTGGCGGTCGCATTCGCCCTTCCCTTCTTCGTGGACGCGGGCTCTTTCGCCGTGGCCGCAGCTCTGGTGTTCATGATCGGGGGCAATTTCAAGCCTTCGCGGGAGTCTGGTGACACCGATGAGACCGGTAAGCCATCGTTTTGGGGCGAGCTCAAGGAGGGCGTTGCGTGGCTTTGGGGTCATGACCTTTTCCGGCCGATGGCAATCGCACTCGGTGTCATCAATGCACTGTTCATGGTGGCGTTTTCGACGTACGTGCTCTACGTTCAGGAGGTCCTCAAACTGGACGCAACGACCTTCGGGCTGTTGCTGACGGCTGCGGCAGCGGGCGGAATCCTCGGCTCCCTGGTGGCGCCCCGCGTATCAGGTGCCATCGGGCAGGGCGCTTCTCTCTTTCTCACGATCCTGGTATCGGCGGGGGCATTGATGATCACCGGTCTGACCTCATCGTTCTGGGTCGTCTGGGTCATGATTGCCGTTTTCTCGTCGGTGACGATCCTCTGGAACGTCATCACCGTCTCGTTGCGGCAAGCACTGATTCCGGACGCAATCCTGGGACGGGTGAACTCGGTCTATCGATTTATTGGCTGGGGGATGATGCCGATCGGATCGTTGCTCGGCGGAGTGATAGTCCTGGCGGCCGAGCCCGCTCTGGGCAGAGAGATGGCATTGCGGGCCCCGTTCTTCTTCGCCGCCGCCGCCAACATCGGCCTCTACTTGTACGCACTCCCCCGGCTCAACACGTCACGAATCGAAAAGGCAAAGCAGGACGCCGGCTATCAGGAGACGGCGGAGTCCTCGGACGCCTCGTCGGAGTCCACGGAGGTCTGATCCAGATCCTCATCGGAGTCGTCACGTCCGCTGAGCACCCAAAAGGCGAGTAATGAGAGGGAGGCAGCACCAAAAGCGACTGCCAGCCAAATCCATCCGCTCGTCGCAGGGGAGATATCGGACGCATCTGTCGAATCGGTTGACACCGCCCCATCATCAGGGATCTCGGCGCCGATGCCACCGAGGGTCACCGGCTGGGACTGCGTCGAGGTCGGCCCGAGGATCTCGAAGATGACCTGATAGTTGGCCTTCTTGAGTTCGGTAGTGATCCCGTAGACGCCGTCTTCCCGCTCCAGCATGGGGAGAGTCAGGTTTGGCTCACCGGGGAGGGCAAGGTGGGCCAGGACCGCGTCTGCGGGGATCGTGACCTCGACATGCAGTTCAACCTGCATGGATTCACTGGTCGTGGAGATGACAGTCGCCGTGGCGTCGCCAAATCCGCCGCCCAATTCGACTGCGACCAGGACGAGGGCGGCGAAGCGGAGCATTCCTGGCGATCGTACAACCGATACGATCCTGCGAGTGGTGGATCTGACCAGGTGCTGAGGACTCCGCCCTTTCGCCGCGCCCCCAAGCTTCTCTTCAAGAGGAAAGCAGTGCTGGTCTCGGTTATCGGTGCATCGGCGATTCTGTCTCTGGTCGCCGCGCTCACCCCGCTGTTCCTCTCCTCGGCCTCGAGCGCGGCGCTACAGAGAGAGCTAGAGGGACGCTGCTCGGCCTCATTCGGTGGTCAGACCGAGAGCTTCGCCGAACTGGATGTGGCACGGGCCGCCCTCACTGCAGTGGTTGCCCAGGATCCTTCGCTGGGCGCGCCCAGGCTGTTCCTCGAGGGCACCCTGGTCGAAGCCCGCAACGCCAATGGTGAGGGGCTGAAGATCCCGGTTCGCTTCGTGGCCCGCGACGAATTCCGTGAGCACCTCAATATCGTTGCCGGAGAGCATGGCGACGGCGCCTATGTCGATGAGATCGCCGCAGAGCAGTTGTCCATGCAGCCCGGCGACACATTGCAGTTCTTGGCGCATGGAGAACAACACATTGAGGTAGTGGCCATCTACGAGAGCCTCGCCAACTCTGGTGGCGACGACTACTGGTGCTCGATCGAGGAGATCACACAGGTCGATGCCAAGGGGGACCTGCCACCACCACTGATTCTGGTCGACACCGATGCGTTCGACGACAACCAGGAGGTCTTCTCCACCGTGTTTGCCCAGTACGCCCGTGTGCACGGCGATTGGGAGATCCCCGTCGACCTTTCGCACCTGACCGTCAGCGGGGCCCGCCACGCAGCCGAGACGCTTGCCAATGCCGCCGCGGTCAGCGACGAGATGAGCCACGAGACCCCGGGGTTTTTTGGCATTCCCAACCTCCACACCGACCTGCCCCTGGTCACCAGCCGTGTCGAGGCCTTGAGTGACGCTCTTCGCACCTCCATTCTTCCTCTCGCTGGAGTGGTGCTGATAGCCGCCGTCGCCCTGGTCGGCGGGGCCGGGTCCTACTGGGTAGATCGACGTAGAACCGAGTTGGAATACCTCTCGGCGCTGGGGGCCGGTCCAGGTCTTCTCAGCGTCAAAGCGGCATTGGAATTCCTGCCTGCAATGTTGATGGGTGGGGTTCTGGGATGGGGGCTGGCAAACCTCCTGATAGGTGTGCTGGGAGCATCACCGGACGTCGCAGACTCGGCACGGATCGAAGCGGCCTGGCTCACCTTTGCCGCTGTCGCCGCTGGGCTCGTCGCCGTGGCAATCGTGGTTGCGATTCGGGCCCGAACCCTGCTCGACCGCCAGCAGAAGAAAGCCCGGCGCTTCCCCTGGCGGATTCCCCTCATGATCCTCTCCGCAGCGGCAGCTATATGGGTCCGCTCGAGTCTCGGCGAGTCCGCCGTGGTGGTGGAAGAGAACCAACTCGTCGGGTCGGTTGATCCGCTCGTTCTGTTCTTCCCTCTGTTTGTCTTCCTGGCGGTCGTTCTGCTGGTCGCCGAGATCTTGATTCGCTCCTTCCCTCTGTTGAAGAGACTGGGGTCAACAAGCCACTCCACATACCTGGCCACCCGGCGAATCATCTCGGCCCCGACGCTGGTCGTGGCGTTGATCGCCGGCGCAGCACTGCCGGTAGCCACCCTCGTCTATGCCGCATCCCTGACTCGCTCCGCGACCTCGACCATCGAGGCAAAAGGTCGGAGTTTCATCGGTGCCGACATCTCGACACCGGTCTACGGGGTGATAGATCCTCCTGGAGCCCTCGCGGAGACGTCGACTGTCGTAGTCAAGGTGGAGCGGGCCGATCTCAATGGCGAGAGGGTCGATCTCCTGGCGGTGGACCGGGACAGCTTCGCCAACGGGGCCTTCTGGGACGAAAGCTTCTCAGGGGAACCGGTGGCCAATCTGCTGGACACGCTGGCAGGAGATTCTGTGGGAGCTCCGCTGCCTGCCTATATCGCCAACGGGTCGATCGGGGATGGGGAGTTGAAGGGCTCCTTTGGCGCCGTTCAGGTGTTCGTACAAGGAGAGATCGACTCGTTCCCTGGAATGAGGCGAAGCCGGCCGCTGGTGGTGGTTGACCGCCGCCGGCTGATCGAGGCCGTGGGCGACGAGGGAAGGGTGAGCGGCAGCCGCTACCTGATGTGGACAATGGACCGGACCAAACAGGAGGTGGAACAGGGCCTGGCGCAAGCAGGAATCGGCTTTGCCTACACGATCGAGGCCGCCACAACTCTCGACCAGCTCAAGTTTGCCGCGGTGGTCTGGACCTTCGACTTCCTCGAGATATACGCAGCCCTCGGCGGGCTCATTGCTATCGGCGGAGTCCTCCTCTACGTGGACACGAGACAACGACAGAGAAACCTCTCCTACGCCCTCGCAAGAAGGATGGGCCTGCGACGCTCCGAACACGTCTGGGCCAGCTTCATCGAGTTGGCCAGCCTCACTGTCCTGGGTGCCTTCGCAGGAGTGCTTGCCGCACGAATCGCTGCGGGAAGTCTCTATCGGATTCTCGACGCAGTGCCCAATACGCCACCGGGACCTCGATGGATCGGAGCACCGGACCTCGCCTTGATCACAATCGTCGTGGCCTTCGCCGTGGCCGGTCTCGGCGCGATGCTCGCCCAAAACACCGCAGACAACGCTGACACATCGGAGCTCCTCCGGCATGGCGATTGACACCACACTCAGGTGCGAGGGAATCCGCAGGGCTTACCCGACCGACGGCGAGGTGGTCTGGGCGCTCTGGGACGTCGACGCCACGGCCGTCCATGGCGAGATGACTGTTCTCGCCGGGCCCTCCGGATCGGGCAAGACCACCTTGCTCAGGATCATGGCCGGCATCGACACCCCCGACGAGGGAAGTGTGCGTATCGCGGGCAAGGATCTGGCCCAGCTCAGCCCACGGGCGCGACGTCGTTTTCGTTCCCGACACATCGGCTATCTGTTCCAGGATCCAGCCGCCAACCTCCTGTCATATTTGACGGTGTGGGAACACCTCGAACTTGCCGGAGAGGTCAGAGCCGGGGTTCCCCGCGAAGACCTGCTCGACCATCTCGAGATAGCCGATCTTCGCGATGAGATTCCGGTCCGGCTGTCGGCGGGCCAACAGCAGCGGGCGGCGTTGGCGGCAGCGGTAGTCGGCCACCCCGAGGTTGTCCTGGCCGACGAGCCAACGGCCGAGCTCGACACTGAATCGGCACATCTCGCGGTAGCCACGCTCACGAGACTCAAGGACATAGGAGCGACCCTCGTGGTGACCTCCCATGACCCGGAGGTCATCGCCGCAGCGGACAACGTGGTCTACCTCGAACACGGGACGGTGAGGCAATGAGCACGGTCGTTCGTCTTGCCAACATCAGCAAGTCCTTCCGCCGTGGTGACACCGACGTCGTAGTGCTCAACGGCCTCGAGGCCGAGATCGATCGTGGCGAGGTGGTCATCATCCGCGGTCGGTCCGGCTCGGGAAAGACAACGCTTCTCAACATCTTGGCCGGCTGGCAGGAGCCGGATACCGGGGACGTCTCCTGGGATATCGAGAATCCGGAGTCATGGGACGAGGTGGCAGTCGTTCCCCAATCTCTCGGGCTTTTGCCTGAACTGACTCTGGGTGAAAATATCGGTCTCCCCGGTCGGCTCGCCGACAGCGAAGCCGACGTCTCGAGCGTGGCGTCGCGGCTCGAGATACCCCACGTTCTCGATCGTCCTGTGGATGGTGCCTCGCTCGGCGAACAGCAAAGAACCGCTATCGGAAGGGCCCTGATCCGTCGTCCATCACTTCTCCTTGCCGACGAGCCTTCCTCACATCAGGACCTGGGACGGCTCCATCTCGTCTGGCAACTCATCTCCGAAGTTGCAGCCAGCGGGACTGCTGTGATCGCCGCGACCCATGATCCTGATGCATTCGACTATGCCGACCGGATCCTCGACCTGAGCGAGGGAAGGCTCGTAGAGGTGAACTGAGCACGTGGTTGATCCCGGTCTTGCGATCGCCTACTCTTTCAACCCAACTCATCGAGACCGGCTGAGGGACAGGCCCTTTGAAGCAGGAGCAACCACCGGAGCCAACCACTCCGGGAAGGTGCCAAATCCTGCGGGACGTCGAAACGTCACCGGAAGATGAGTCGGCGTGCAGCGATCACGATGGGCACGACGGCCGATTTTCCGCACACTCCCGCGAAACCTTCGATGAATAGAGATATCGACAGTTGGAGCCGCGAGATGACAAGCCGGAATGAGAAACGGCCAGAACCGAAAACCACAACCGTGAGATCGGGAATGGGTGGGGACAACGACCAGGGTTCGGTCGCTCCTCCTCTGCATCTCAGCTCCACCTACACCTTCGAGGCACTCGGAGAGCCCCGCACGTACGATTACACCCGCACTGGCAACCCGACCCGGGACAAGCTCGCCACGGCACTCGCCGAGTTGGAGGGCGGGGCTGGTGCCACCGTCACCAGTTCAGGCATGGCTGCGATCACCCTTGTCTGTCATCTGCTGGAGCCCGGAGACGTGTTGATCGCCCCGCACGATTGCTACGGGGGCACCTACCGGCTTCTCTCCTCCCTCGACACCCGGCAGCGGTTTGACGTGCGCTTCGTCGACCAGACAGACCCGACGGCGCTCCGTGAGGCCTTCGCCGAGAAGCCAAGAATGATCCTGGTGGAGACGCCGAGTAACCCACTCCTGCGAATCACCGACCTCGCCGCCGTGACCGCGCTGGCCCGCAAGCACGACACACTGATGGTCGTAGACAACACGTTCCTGTCGCCGGCGCTGCAAAGACCCATCGAATTCGGAGCAGATCTCGTCGTCCACTCGACAACGAAGTATCTCAACGGTCATAGCGACATGGTGGGTGGCGCCGTTGTTGCCGCCGAGTATCACCTCCATGAAGAGCTGCAGTGGTGGGCCAACTGTCTCGGCCTGACAGGTGCGCCATTCGACAGCTACATGACATTGCGCGGTCTGCGCACTCTCCACGCCCGCGTCCGCTCTCACGAGGAAAACACCGCCGTTGTTGTCGACTTCCTCACCGCCCACCCCCAGGTGTCACACGTTTACTACCCGGGTCTGGAGTCGCATGAGGGTCACGTCGTGGCAGAACGTCAGCAAGACGGATTCGGTGCAATGGTCAGCTTCGAGCTCGACGGTGGTGTCGAGGCCGTTTCCGCCTTTGTGAACGGGCTGGAGCACTTCTTTCTCGCCGAGTCACTCGGAGGCGTCGAGAGCCTGGTCGCCCATCCAGCGTCGATGACACACGCTGCAATGGACCCGCTGGCGCGGGAAAGGGCAGGCATCAGCGACGGTCTCGTCCGTCTCTCGGTGGGGATCGAGGATCCCTCGGATCTAACCGCAGACCTCGGGGCTGGGCTGGAAAGGGCTGCGCTCGCGCTGAGCGCTAACCCCGTAAGGGGCTAACTACCCGCCCACTGGTCCCGGGCGGTCAGCACATTCTTCAGTAGATCCGGCCGATCGGTGATCAGCCCATCGACCCCAAGATCGAGCAGGGTCTCCATCTCTGACGGTGTGTTGACCGTCCAGACATGAACCAGAAGACCGAATTTGTGCGCCGTTTCGACCAGTTTCCGATTCACCACCCGGACACCCCTCATGTGAGTTGGGATCTGAAGAGCGCTTGCCTCACCGCCACCACCTCTTCCAATAAGTGAGGCGATGAGCCACGACCGTGTGAGAACCGACCCTGTCGAGGTGGGCACAGTGCCACCCGTGACCTCCCGAAACTCTTCGAGACGCTGATCAGAGAAGGAGCCGACTATGAGGCGATCATGAAGGCCGAGATCGTTGATCATCTCGGCCAGGGGGTCGGCCATGCCGGCGATCTTGAGGTCGACCACGAAGGAGACGTCCTCGAGCGTCGTCACGACCTCTTCGAATGACGGGATCGTCACTCCCTTTCCACGGAAAGCGTGGCCATCGGGCGATCGGTGCCGATAACCGGCGTCCAGGCCAACGAGGTCGGCAAAGGTGAACTCCGACACGGGCCCGGTTGCCTCGGTCGTCCGGTCAACCGTGTGGTCGTGAAAGCAGACGAGCACACCGTCAGATGTGATGTGGAGGTCAGTCTCCAGATGGCGGAATCCGAGAGCCACAGCCTGGGAGAAAGCCTGCAACGTGTTCTCAGGCCATAGTTGACGACTGCCCCTGTGCGCAATGCCAACGGGCGATGGCCAATTGTCGAGACTCATGACGGAAGCGAATCCATGACCCTGACAAAATAATGGGCCCCGCCAAAGCGGGGCCCATCAATACAGGTCATGGGCTCGCTACTGAGCGACCCGGTCCTTGAGCCCCTTGGCGGCGGAGAAGTGTGCGTACTTCTTCGCCGGGATGAAGATCGTCTCCCCTGTGGCGGGGTTACGACCCTGACGTGCAGACCGATCCTTCGTGGTGAAGTTACCGAATCCAGTGATGTTCACTTTCCGACCGGCATCGAGCTCAACGGCGATGATGCCCTCTCCATCTTTGGTAGAGAAGATGTGGTCGATGATATCCGCGGCCTTGCCTTTGGAAACGTCCGCCTTGCTGGCGAGCTTGTCCGCCATCTCGGACTTATTCACGGCCCCTCCTTGTGGGTCGACGACTACGACGTCACTAATGCGACGATTACCCATCACCATAGGGGGCAAAGGCCTACAAACACTGGCTTTCTGGTCCGTTACGCTCTGATGGACAAGGAGCGATATGAGCGTCGAATACACATTGAACGGTGACGTGGCGGTGATCACCCTCGACAGACCGGACCGATACAACGCTTTGGACCACGCCCTGGCCGGGGCTCTGATCGACGCTTTGGAACGGGCAGGAGCCGAGTCGCGAGCCGCCGTCCTGACTGGCGCCGGCAAGGCATTTTGCTCTGGCGCCGACCTCGCAATCTTGAAAGACGACTACGAGTCCGGCTCACCGGATTTGGCCGCTCTGCTCGATGACGTTTTCCATCCCGCAGTCCGTGCGCTGATCGAGTGCAAAGTGCCGATTGTTGGAGCCATCAATGGTGTTGCGGCAGGCGCCGGCTTAGGGATTGCTCTCGCATGCGACATCCGCGTTTTTGCTGATTCCGCCTTCCTGACCTCGGCTTTTACCGCGATCGGCCTCGCTCCGGACTCCGGAACCACGTGGTGGCTGCCTCACCATGTCGGCGTGTCAAAAGCCCTCGAGCTGACACTCACCAATCGTCGTGTCGACGCGGACGAGGCCGTCAGCCTCGGGCTGGCCTGGGGAGTCGTCGCCGACGACGAGGTCGTAGCCGCTGCGACTGAACTAGCGGCGAGTCTCGCGGATCTGGTCCCGGATTCGCTGGTCACCACCCGTCGCCTCGTCCGCGACTCGGGAGCCCTCTCATTTACTCAAGCACTAGCTGCCGAGAAGGCGGAGCAGGGCCGTCTCGGGTTGACCCCCGAGCACCATGAAGGAGTGATGGCATTCCTCGAGAAGAGGCCCGCAGACTTCAAACATGTTTAGGAACGCGCGATAAAAATCTCGAGCGTCAGCTTGCCTTCAGCTCCCGTTCCGAACCCAACAGCGACTTCGTCATTGAGCCAGGCCAGGTCCTCGTTGCCCGTCTGGAAGGTGATTAATTCCTTGGGGTTTGCCGAACGGTCGGGGTTGGCGATCGACACACCCGTGGCCTGATAGGAGACCGCTTCGCGCTTCTCCCCGATTACGCCATGGACATCGAGATCCATGTTGCCGTCGCTGCGGACCGTCACATAGTCGACACCCCGGACCGGGCGCTCGCCTTCCCAATGAGGGCTGGTGGCAGTCCCCTCGAAGGGAAAGTCGATCCTCATCCCGATCGGCGCATTGCCCAGGACGTTCATCCCGAGGTCAGCCTCGATTTTGCAGAATTCCTCTAAAGACGGCACCCGATTGCTCCTTTGGATCGACCGGCGACAACGCTAGTCACGGGAGCGTGCGAGCAGATCACGCACTTCATCATCCGAAGTCTGGGCAAAGTTCTGATACCAGGCCCCGACGGCCATGAAGCGGCGCGGGTGGTGCAGAACGATGACTTCGTCAGCGTGGGCCTCCATCTTCTTCACCATCTCGCCTGGTGCGACAGGCACCGCTAGCCAGGCCTGGGTGGCACCGCGAGCCCTTGCGGCAGCCAGCGCTGCCATCGCAGTCGAGCCAGTGGCCAGCCCGTCGTCAACCACAATCACCGTCCGATTCCCGGGGTCAACCGGATCGACGGCGTCGCGATAGACGGCGAGGCGCTGGTTCAACTCGCGGCGGGCCAGTTCAACAGCAGAATCGAATTCCGAATCGGAGATTCTGGCGGCAGAGAGCACTTCCTCATTACGAATCACCACGCCGCCCTCGGCCACTGCACCCATCGCCAATTCCGGCTGATAGGGGACTCCCACCTTCCGAACCACGAGGACATCGAGTGGACAGTCGAGAGCTTCCGCGACTTCGAAGCCCACCGGAACTCCCCCGCGCGGCAGGGCGGCGACAAGAGCCTCCGTCGGTTCGAACCCCGCCACCGCCCGCCCGAGCATCTCTCCGGCTTGCCGGCGGTCGGCGAATCTCACCGTCAGCCGTATGTATCGACGTATTGACTCAACCAGGGCATCACGTGGTCGAGATAGGCGATCGCCTCACCCATGGGTAGGGTCCGGGCCGCGTAGTTCATCAACATGTTCTGGCGGGCAGCATGTAGCCCATCCAGTTGTCGCTGGCTTTGGATGGGCCAGGGAGCGACGTCCTCGAAACCCCGCCGAAAGGCCTCCTGCACCGCAGGGGCTCGGGAACTGGCCCGGGAGGAGTAGAGGCAAACCGAGACATCCTGGGCCGGTGTGGCGATCATCACGTCTTCGAAGTCGAAGGCATAGAGACGGCTCGCGACCACGTGTGCATTCCACTCATGGAGATCCCCATGCACCACATGAGGGTCACCGGACTTCCAGGTCTCGTCGAGCACATCCGTTGCGATTTCGCCGGCCTGAGCAACGGTGTTTCTCCGGCCCCTCGAAAACAAGTGGTCGTATCTCGTGTCCTCAATGATTATGGGGTCGAGTTCCTTGTCGTAGTAGAAGATGCGGTCCCAGTGACGCATCCGATCCATATTCGCGGGCTTGAAGGTGCGGCCGTGCTGCTGCAGGGATGCACACATCCGGCCGAGGAGACGATATCCGAAATCGCCGGCGCCGTCGCCGAGCGGCACCCCGGGAACCCAAGAAAACAGAACACACGGTCGAACTGCATCAGCCTCTGGATCGGGATCCCGAGCCTCGACGATGAGGCCGCCGTAACCGGTAGGCACGGGATGGACGACCTCGAGATCGGTGTCTCGATGAAGCGCTGCGAGCCATGCCACTTCGAACTCGATATTTGTCCTCGAATTGGCCTGCGGACTGCCAACCCGGAGAACCAACTGTCTTCCGTCCTGGGTTACCACCCGATACATCACATTGGAATGCGTGACCAGATGCTGTACTTCTTTGATCTCAAATGGGTAGCGCTGAAGCACTCGCTCGGCGAGTGGTAGCAGGCGTGAGGCCTCGTGTGCGATCCGATGGGCATCCATATGTGTTCAGCTCGAGAGGAAAAGGCTGACCCCTCGACTCAAGACGTCAAGGGGCCTTATGTCCCTTCAGAGCCCGCTGCGGGCTTTGTCCCTTCGACAATGATATCGACCAGATGGGGTCCGCATCAAAGACCGAGCTCGCACCCGGCTTTCAGGCGGGAGCGCTGGACTCATCGGCGTCCTGGAGAGCGTCATGGAGCGCGCCGGCGTCGATCGCCGCGTGACCCCGGCGACGATGCCAACCATCCCAGAGATAGAGATAGCTAGGCAAGATCAGCACAGCGACCAGCAGCGCCAGAGCGATGGTGTAGGCCGTGACGAAACCGAACTGCTTGAACGGAATCGTTGACGACACGACCAGGATCCCAAAGCCTGCAACCGTCGTTATCGCAGAACCGGCGAGGGCCCCACCGGTGAAGGTCAGGGTGCTGTCAATTGCCTCGTCGGCAGTCTCACAGCGGGCTCTGTCCTCTTCGTAGCGATGGGTGATGTGGATCATGTAGGGGATACCAATGCCGATGGCAAGGGCTGCAATCGTTGCCGTCACCGGGCCAAATGGGATGCCGAGCCCGGCCATAATTCCGAACGCAAGCAAGACCACCAGACCAACCGGGACCGTGGTGATCACGCCCAAGAACGGTCTTCTGGCCTCGATCCAGAAGTTGATGATCAGCAGCACCAAAGCCGCACCCAACGTAAGAAGTAGCGAAGTCACCTGGGAATCGCGCAACGTGGTGACCACCACGTCGCCAACGATCTCCTGAGAGGTCCCAACGGCGTTGAGCTCAACCGCCTCAACCGGCTCAAAAGCAGTATCGAGATCGGTCCGCAATTGACTGACACCCTCGGCACCCGCCTGGGTCTGGATGCCGAAGAGTGCAGCGATGTAGTCGCCGGATCCGTTCTGACTGACGACACCCGCCATTTGCTGGGGAGCGGCCGCGGATGCGGCGGCATAGAGCGCTGCCACATCGCCGTCTGGGGAAACGGTCAGATCCGGCCCCAAACCGGCCTCTTGGGCTGCCGAGCCCACCCCCGGGTCGAAGCCGGGAGCGTCCGGGTTTGCCAACTGGCTCACCACTGAGATCGGCGACAGGGCCGCAGGGAATCCACCGACTACCACGACGTTGTCGACCTCTCCGAGACCCTGAGTGCTTGCAGCCATGGAATTCCACGCCGCTGCAGTTGCCACGTCTCCACCGTCGATGAGCACACTCGTGGTCTCGGGGAACTCGAAGCGCTCAGTGAGCGTGACTGCTGTGGCACGAATCGGTGACGTGGTAGGCACGAAGTCGAGGAAGTCAAACTTGGCCTCGAGTTGGGTAAAGGTGGCCCAGGCTCCTGCTCCACCGAGGAGCAGAGAGACGATGACAACCGGCACTGCAAACCTGCGGGCAAGAACCGACGTCGACCCGATGATTCGGGGCAGGGCACGAGACGTGTTCCCGGCCAGTGCCTCGCGGTCGATCCGGCCGCCTCCCTCAGCGGACCGGTCGAGCACCTCGCGAACCGCGGGCACGAAGGTCAAAGCCAGCAAGAACGATGCCACGATCCCAACGGCGGCGAGCACACCGAACTCGCGGAGTGCCGGGATCTCGTTGAATATGTTGGTGAGGAAGCCGATGGATGTCGTAACCGTGGCGAGAGCGAGGGCGATGCCCACGGTCTTGGTAGCTCTGGAGATCGAGTCGTCGACCGAGGTTCCTGTCGAAACCTCTTCCCGATACCGCGATGTGAGGTGAATCGCATAGTCGACGCCGAGCCCGATCAAGAGGATGGGGAGAATCTGCGTCATCGGGCCCATTTCGCCATAGATGAAGAAGCCGACTCCCTGCATCCAGGAGATGGCGAAGAAGATGATCGCCATCGTGAGCATGATGTCTGCGACCGTGCGTCGCAGCCTTCCGGAGGCAAAAGACCAAACGGCGAAGACGAGAACCACCGTTCCCGCCGCGACGAGCAGCACAGGCCCTGAATTCCAATCGGCAATCGCCTCGGGGAGCACATCAGGGAAGATCGCCGCCAGAGAGGGCAAGGTCACCAAGACGATCGCTGCGATCAACAGAACAAACCCGATGATCATCAGACCACGGGGCAAAGCACCCCGCGGCCGCAGCAGGTAGACCGCAGCGAGGACAGTGACGATGATGAACCCCGCGGAGGCGAATAGTCGCCCGATCTCAGCGGTGAAATCGTCCTGACCGGCGAAAATCAGCTCCCCGCTGAAAGGATCGGCCGACATGCCCTTAGGAATCTCGGCGGCGGCCACGGCCTCGGCAGCAATCAGGGCGCGCTCAGCCGCGATGTCGAAGTCTTCATCCGATTGGTAGGTAATGATGAGGATTCCGAGGTCGGAGGTCGCCGACGCCGGGTCCACGTCGGAGGGGAACAGCAAGTCGATGAATCCCTGGTCTTGTGCTGGCGTCTGGCCGTAAGACTGCGAGAAGATGCCCTTGACTTCGGCATCTGTCGTAGGCACCGGCGCACCCTGTTCCACCGCGCCGTGAACAGGTGAGAGATAGCTTCCGATCGCAGGATTCTCTTGACTGTCCAGCAGGAACTCGCTGAGCTCACTGGCTTGCACGGACTCCTTGATGGCGAGCGTTGCCGCGTAGCCGTCGCTGGTGACGACATCACCGGACGAAGAGCCGATCAGCACTTGCAGCCGACTGGCGGTGGTGCCGAAGAGCTCGCTTATCTTGGCCTGCGCCTCCAACTCGGCAGCTTCCGGCGCAAACGACTCGTTCTGATCCTCGGCGGGCACGAATCTGCTGGAGGCGGCTCCCATGGCCATCGAAAGCAAGACCGTGACGATGATCACTACCCACGGGGCCTTGCGAACTGCTCCGGACAGCAGATTGACTAACGCCTTCATTGGTTATTCCTCTCTCGCCGTGCAACAGGGGCCGGCTCTCGATCCTCGGTGTGTGAGCAGCCCGATAGGTTACCGCAAGGCCGGGCTACCCCGATGCGCTTCGAGCACCGGGCTCCAACTCGTCGAGCACCGCCACAAAACGTTGGTTTTCGGCCTCGGTGCCGACACTCACCCGCTGCCAACCTCCCGTCATCGGGCGGATGATCACACCCTTCTTCTCGAACAGTCGTGCCACGGAGGCCGAGTCGTCACCAAGCTTCATGAAGACGAAGTTGGCCTCGCTGTGGGAGTGAGTGATCCCGCGCTCCGCCACCACACTGAGCAGATAACTCCTGCCAGAGGCATTGGCTCGCACCCGTCGATCCAGCTCCTCCGGCTGGGAAAGTGATGCCACGCCCACCGCCTGAGAAACCGTGGCGACGCTGAACGGCGCCTGCGCCTTTCGCAGTTCGGTGAGAGTCTCCGGCCGGGCAATGGCATAGCCGAGACGATGAGCCGCCAGCCCAAAGACCTTTGAGAAGGTCCGCAAAACCACAACATTGGGACGGGCGAGGGCAAGGGGTATCCCGGTGCGGTATGTCCGGTCCGCAACGAACTCGCAATACGCCTCGTCGATGACAACGATGACCGACTCCGGAACCGACTCGACAAAGGCTTCGATCGCATCGCCGGCCACCACGGTGCCAGTCGGATTGTTGGGATTGCACAAATACACCAGAGTCGTGTCATCTCGCATGTCAACCCTGATCGCGTCGAGGTCGAACGTGAATGTTCCGTCGAGTGGCACCTCGATCGGTTCGGCCATCGACCATCTGCTGATGATCCTGTACATAACGAAGCTGGGCCACCCGTAGACAGCACTGGTGCCGGGCCCGCCGGCGGTCAGGGCAATGCTTCCAAGCAGTGCCACACTCCCGTTTCCGAACCAGAGATGGTCCGGCGGGACGTCGACGTAGTCGGAAACGCCGGCCGTCAAGCTCCTGACTGCGTCGTCTGGATAGCGGTGAGACTCCTTGAGTGCTTCGATACCGGCTTCGATCACGCCGGGAAACGGGCCGTCGGGACTCTCGTTTGAAGCGAGCTTGATGATGTCGTCGGGATCAACCCCTATCTCCAGGGCTACCTCCTCGATGGACCGGCCCGCCACATAGGGCTCAATGGCCGTGATATCCGGTCGAAATGTGGGCATGAGTTGAATTTAACCAAAACAACGGATTTGACACCGCTCAGGCCCAATTAGCGTATGGGCCGAAAAGGCGAAGGAGCACACGAAGTTGGCAACGAGAAAAGGTGGGCTTGGCAGGGGCCTGGAGGCTCTGATCCCCCTCCACTCCCCGGAGGAAGCCAGGAATCTCTCCCTTCGCATCATCAATGCCAACGGCAAGCTGGTCGCCGATGACCCCAAGCTCGACCCCGAGCTTTATCAAACCATGTACCGGAACATGGTTCTGGCCCGAGAACTGGACAGGCGAATGCTCGCTCTGCAAAGACAGGGGCGGCTCGGGACCTATGCCATGCTCGAGGGCCAGGAGGCGGTTCAGATCGGCTCCGCTCTCGCCCTGGCACCCGATGACTTTGTCTTTCCCTCGTACCGCGAGCACGGCGTCCAGATAACCAGAGGGCTCCCCCTCGAGCTTCTGCTCGGATACTGGAAGGGACTCCCCAACACCGGCTGGGACATCAACAAGTACCGGTGCGGAATCGTCACCGTCCCAATTGCCACCCAACTACCTCATGCAGTCGGCCATTCATACATGAGCAAGATCCGGGGCGAAGAAACTGTCACCGCTGTGTACTTCGGCGATGGTGCTACGTCGGAGTCCGACTTCCACTCCGGCATGAACTTCGCCGGCGTGTGGAAGACCCCGACCGTGTTCATCTGCTCCAACAACCTCTACGCGATAACGGTTCCCTACGAAAAGCAGACGGCCGCGGAGACCATTGCCCAGAAAGCGGAGGCGTACGGCTTCGAGGGACTGCGTGTCGATGGCATGGACCCGATCGCGATGTATCTCACCACCAGACTTGCGGCGAAACGTGCCAGACAGGGCAGAGGGCCAACCCTGATCGAGGCCATGACCTATCGATATGGCCCTCATGCAACGGCCGATGACCCCACTCTCTACCGCTCCCGGGAAGAAGAGGTGGCCTGGCGACGGAGAGACCCCATCGAAAGGCTCCGCCGCTTTCTCGAGCATCGTGGCGAGTGGGACGACAATGTTGGCGAGCAGGTGACCGCCGAGATCTCGGCTCAGGTCGACGCAGCGATCAACTCGATCGAAGCAGAGCCGCTACCGGGACGCGACGACGCCGTCCGTCAGGGTTTTCACCGCATCCCGGGCCACGTTGTGGACCAACTCAATGCGATGGAGACGTCCCACGGCGAGGAGCCGACTGTCTTCAATGACGACGAGATCTGGCATGTTGGCCACGACGAACTTCCCGACGGCCCGACCGAGTCGTGGAACATGGCAGAAGCGATCAACCGGACGCTGGATCAGGCTATGGATCGCGACCCGAACGTGATCGTCCTCGGCGAGGACGTTGCCCTCAGCGGAGGCGTGTTCAGGATCACCGAAGGGCTTCTCTCCGAATACGGAGAGAAGCGAGTCATCGACACGCCACTCAACGAGTCCGGGATCGTCGGCACCGCAGTGGGAATGGCTCTCAACGGAGCACGTCCGGTAGCCGAAATCCAGTTCGAGGGGTTCGTCTATCCCGCCTTCGACCAGATCGTGAGCCACCTGGGCCGGTTCCGATACCGGACCAGGGGGCACAATCCGGTGCCCGTCGTAGTGCGGATGCCCAACGGAGCCGGAATCGCAGCCCACGAACATCACTGTGACTCACCGGAGGCCTACTTCGTTCACGCTCCCGGCCTCGTCGTGGTCTGCCCATCGACGCCAACCGACGCCAGGGGTCTGCTCGCCGCGGCCATCGAAAGCGAAGATCCGGTGATCTTCCTCGAGCCCAAGGTGTTGTACCGGGCCGGGCGGGAAAACGTGCCGACAGAGCACTACACGCTGCCGATCGGAAGGGCCAGGATCCGCACCGAAGGGAGCGACCTCACGCTGGTGACTTATGGAGGCATGGTTCCGGTCGCCCTCGAGGCAGCCGAGCGTGTGAGTGCCTCGGTCGAGGTGATCGACCTGAGAACCCTCTTCCCCTGGGACAGGGAGACCGTGCTCTCATCCGTCGCCAAGACCGGGCGTCTGCTTCTGGTCCAGGAGCCCCAGAGCTCAGCCGGAGTCGCAGCAGAGGTCGCCGCCGTTGTGGCGGAGAAGGGGATGTATGACCTCGAAGGCCCCATCGTCAGGGTGGCCGGCTTCGACGTTCCCTGGCCCCAGTTCGCCATCGAGAGGCATGCCCTGATCGACGCAGACCGGGTAGTCGCCGGGATACACGAGGCACTGAGCGGTTGACATCACCAACCGCAGTTTCGGTCTTCGGCTCGTCACAGACCGTTCCGGGGAGCCCCGAGTGGATCGAGGCCCTCGAAGTAGGGAGCCGACTCGCCAGCCAGAACGTCGCCGTCGTGACCGGGGGATATGGCGGCACGATGGAAGCGGTGTCTCAGGGAGCCGCCGAAGCCGGCGGCCACGTTGTCGGAGTAACCGCTCCGGAGCTCTTCACGACACGTGCGAGTGCCAATCGCTACGTGATTGAGACTATCGAAGCCACAACATTGACCGGCCGGATCGGAGTCATGATGGATCGTTCGGCGGGCGTCATCGCTCTGCCTGGCTCTATCGGCACCGCTACCGAGTTGCTCATTTCATGGAACACCAACCATATTCTGCGACGGGCCGGAGCCAGGCCAATGCCTTGTGCAGCCGTCGGTGATGGCTGGAAGGACGTTGCAAAGAGCCTTGTTGAGAACATTGGAGCCGGCACCGGCGACGTCCACCTGGTTGACACAGGCGACGAAGCCGTGAGCTGGATATTGGGTCTGATAGAAATCCTTTGACTTTCGCGACCTGCTTCTAGTCTCTGGGAGCGCCATGAGCCACGTCCGCCCTAACGCCAAGTCCCAGAAGCAGCGCATGAACGACTGCAAGAAGGGGCTCCACGACTACGGAGTATCCCAATACATAGGTGCCGGCATCGAGAGACGGGTATGCGCGACGTGCGCGGCGGTGACGATCGATCTAACAGCTTCCGACGAGTCGCTGGCCACGCCACTGGTCCAGACCCACGCGACGATCGAGTCTCTGTCCAAGAAGAAGCCGTAACGACGCCACTCCTTCTAACCTGCCGCCGGTGACGAAGACGATTCAAGCGGCAGGCGGTCTGGTCATACGCACGACGCCAAAGAACCGGGTCCGGGTTCTGGTGGAGCACCGACCCCGATACGACGACTGGTCTCTCCCGAAGGGCAAGGTAGACAAGGGTGAAACCTTCGAGGAGACGGCTGTCCGCGAAGTCTTCGAGGAGACCGGCCAGCATTGTCGAATAGTCGTTCCGCTCGAAACCACCCGCTATCGGATCGGGAAGGGAATCAAAGAAGTCGACTGGTTCGTGATGCGGCCTCTCCCCGACAGCCGCCGCTTCAAGAAGAATTCGGAGGTCGATGAGGTCAAGTGGGTCTCGCGTAAGAGGGCCGTCGAAATGCTCGACTACGAGCGCGACCGGCATCTCGTCAAAGACTTCGACCTGAAGAAGCTCTCCCAGACCGGAACACTGAGACTCCTGCGACACGCAGCAGCGGGAGATCGGACCAAGTGGAAGGGGAACGATCTGGAGCGACCGCTCACAAAGAAGGGGAAGCGCCAGAGCCAGGCCATCGCCGAGAGACTCGCATCGGCTGGAATCGAACGCATCATCTCGAGTCCCTACGAAAGATGCATCCAAACCGTTAAACCCCTCGCCAAGGCGATCGGTGCCAAGGTGGAAACCCACGAAGCCCTCGCCGAGGATCCTGACATCGATGCGACCTACGACCTGATCCACGACGTTGTCGGAGCGAACGCAGTCTTGTGCTCCCATGGCGATGTCATCGCGGCGGCGATCAACAGGCTTATGTGGCTTGGATTGACTCTCAACTCCAGGTTCTATTGCTCCACGGGTTCGATTTGGGAAGTCGGCGTCGAAAACGGGAAGTACACAACCGCAAGCTATGTGAAGCCACCGAAGGTCTAAACGGACTTGGTTCCCGCGGCCCAATCGGCGTGCAAATCGGCGTATACACCACCGAGAGCAAGAAGCGTCCTGTGGTTTCCTCGCTCGACAAGACGACCACCATCGAAGACAAGCACCTCATCGGCACTCTCCGCCGTTGCCAGACGATGGGCGATCGTGACCGAGGTCCGGCCTTCGATCAAGCGCTCCATGGCCCTTCGCAACGAGACATCAAGCGCCGGGTCGACCGCGGAAGTGGCCTCGTCGAGAACCAGCAGATCGGGTGAGGCGATCCAGGCCCGCACCAGCGCAACCAACTGACGTTCTCCGGCGGACAGGCTGTCGCCACGCTCTCCCACTTCGGTGTCCAGGGCTTTGGGCAGACCCGAGATCCACTCACCGAGGGCCAACTCGTGAAACGCCGACCAGACCTCGGCGTCACTGGCTTCCGGCCGGCCATATCGAACATTGCCCGCGATTGTGTCATCGAAGAGGAAGCCCTCCTGTGGCACGAACGCGACCCGAGCCCTCAACTCGGAGAGACTGATATTGGCTGCCGGAACCCCACCTATCACGATCGTGCCCCCGGAAGGATCAAGCAGCCGAACCAGAAGCTTGGCGAAGGTGGTCTTCCCCGATCCGGTCTCACCGACGACGGCCACCCGAGAGCCCACCGCGATATCGACCGTAACCCCGGACAACACAGGTGGGCCTTTCGGGTACGAGTAATCGACACCGTCGAACCTGGCGCTGAGGCCGCCGTCGCGGAGGTGCTCGGGCTCTTCGGCTTCTGCCACCTCGACCTCGCTGTCGAGAACCTTCAGCACGCGGCGCAGCCCGGAAGCGGCACTCTGGGAGAACTCCAGGGTCTCGACAACCATTTGAAGGGGCTCTATCAACAGATACGAAAGAAAAAGGAAGGCGACGAGCGTTCCAGCAGATAGCCCCTGATTGACACCTATGAGCACCCCGGCGATCACGATCGTCGCGGTGAGCAGTCCGGCAAAGATCTCAGCAGAGGAGAAAAGGACATTTCCGAAACGTGCGGCCACGAACTCCTTGCGGAATCTCCGGTCCAGCGCTTCACCTACTTTCTCGGTGGTGGGGTCTTCGATCCCGTACGCGCGAACCACCGGCAGCGCGGAGATCGACTCGGACAGGACCCCCAGCGAGCGCCCGACCTCAACCCGCACCTGGTCGTAGCGATCGCGCAGCATGCCCTGAATGAACCTCATCAGAATCAGATAGAGGAACACCCCAACGATGGAGATCAGGGCGAGTCGCCACTCATAGAAGAACATGACAACGGTCGCGAGAAGCACCTGACTCGATGAAACCACAAGACCGACCCCGCCCCACTCCATGAACTCCTGGATAGTGGTCACATCAGAGGTAACCCGTGAGACGAGGTCACCGCGTCGCTCAGACTCCACGTGAAGCACCGATCGCTTCAGGATGTGCTCAAACGTCATCGTCCGCAGATCGGACAGACCGTTGGATGAGCTTTGCACCAACCGGATCAGCGCCATCCGCCCCACGACCACACCAAGTATCAGAGCAACCATCGCCACACTGGCAAGACGCAAGACATTCACCATGTCCACACCCTCGGGGGCCAAAACCTCATCGTCGATCACCTTCTGGATGAGGATTGGTGTGACGACCGTTATCGCCTGGCCGATCATCGCAAGAATGAGAGTGAGACGAAGACCCTTGCGCAATGCAGGGGCTATCGACAGTGCTCGCCGAATCACTGCTCCTGTTGACTCACTCATGAGGCCTCCTGGGAAAGACGGAGTGCGTCCTCCTCGTATGCCTGAACGAGACGCACGTACCCGGGACTCGAGTTGAGAAGCTCCTCGTGACGTCCGTGTCCCATGACCTTCTTTTGATCAACAAAGACGACCTCGTCAGCGAGGCGGATCGTGGCGGGGCGATAGGCAACAACAACGACCGTCGAAGGGAGGGCGGCCCCTTTGAGACTTCGCAGGATCTCAGCCTCCACGGAGGGGTCGACCGCCGAGGTGGCGTCGTCGAGTATCAGCAGCCTCGGCTTACGGATGAGCGCCCGGGCCAGGGCGATGCGCTGGCGCTGACCACCCGACAGTGTTGTGCCACGCTCGCCTAGCTGGGTGTCCAGGCCCTTCGGCAGGTCGCTGACAAACGATTTCGCTCCGGCAAACCGCACCGCGTGTGCGATCTCATCTTCGGAGAACTCGGCTCCGAGTGTGATGTTCCCTCGCACCGTGTCGTCGAACAAGAAGGCGTCCTGTGACACATACGAGACCTCCTTGGGGAGCTCCGACGAAGCGAAAGAACGGAGATCGCGACCATCAAGGGCGATGTCGCCCGTACCGGGGTCCCACAACCTCGCCAGCAGAAGGGCCAGAGTTGACTTACCCGACGCTGTCGCTCCAACGACAGCCACTGTGGTGCCCGCTTCGAGATCGAGGTGCAGATCTTGGAGGATCGGTTCCTCGTCGTAGGCAAAGCCAACCGATCCTCCACTCACCGGAGCAGGCCCGGGTGCCTCCGAAGCGAACTGCTCGCCATATTCCATGTACTCGTCGGCGTCGAATACAGCCTGCACTCGCTGCCAGCCGGCGCGACTGCCTGCAATGTCCCAGAGAACGAAGCCAACAAGCTGAATCGGAAAGGCAAGCAGGGCGAGAAGGTAGGCGACAGTAATGACGTTTCCGGCGGTCAGGTCGCCGATCGCAACCCTCGCAGCGCCTGCCGCCACGAGAATGATGATGAGGGCTTGGGGCAAGGCGCGGATGACCACCTGGTAGTTGGTCCAGGTGGAGTTGATCTGAATGAGTCGATCGCGGAGGCCGTCCGACACCACCCGAAAGTGACGCGAGACGTACGTCTCGCGTCCAAGGGCCTTCACGGTAAGAGCCCCGTCGAAGCTCTCGTGCGCTGCAGCTGAGACTCTTCCCCTGCTCTTCTGCACTTCTTCCCACATCACATACGTGATCCAACTGCCCCGGATATCGATTGCGATGACGATGACGAGGCCGACCAACGCACCAAGCCCGAGCCAGGGATCGATGGCAAAGATCATTGCAATCGCGCCTACCAGCAACAGCGAGACGCCGGTCCCGTAAGGAAGCGGCGAGAGAACGTCAGTGCCCCGATCGACATCGGAATCGGCAACAGCGAGGAGGTCCCCGATGTTCTGGCGACTGAACCACGACATCTTCAGAGCCAACTGGTGACTCAGGAGCTCGTTTCGCACGTCCTGACGTGTCTTGAACGTGAGCCAGCCGGCTGCCGTTCTCCGAACGACAATCCCAACAGCCTTGACCGTGGCAACACCCAGGATGAGCGCCCCAGCGGTGACGAGGAGCCCCTCATAGGACGCACCCTCGTCGAGAACCGGAATTATCACGACGTCGGTCACCCAGCCCATAACCACCGAAGAGCCGAGGATTGCTCCGGCATAGACGGCGGCGCCAAGGACAGCGATTGTGAAGGCGGCGGGGTGAACCCGCACGAAGCGGGCTATCAAGCGCACGCCGTCGCGCAGCACAGACCAGGGGGTCAAATTGTCGGTGGACATATGAGTTCCGAAATCTACAACTTCAAGTGTGGTTTAAGTCAAGCCATGGCAGAACCGAGCCCGGCACAGGCAACTGTATGAACTCGTAACGAGTAACCCGGTCGAATTAACGGCTAGATCGTGTCGACCAGTGACCTGAGCAGGTCGCGCACCGACACAACTCCGAGGAGATCTCCGGAATCATCCACTACCGGAAGATGTCGATAGCCGGAGCCGGCGATCCAGGCTGCTGCGTCCCAAACATCGAGATCGGGGCCGAAGGTGTCCGGATCCTTGCTCATGATCTCAGACACGGTCGTCTGCTCAGGATCAATGCGACCGGCAAGTGTGCGTCTGAGATCGCGTTCTGTTACCAGACCGATCAGATCACGGCCATCGACCACGGCTAGAGAGCCGAGATCGGACTCCTCCATGGCGAGCGACGCCTCGAGGATTGAGGTGTCAGGGCCACACAAATGAGGGCCGCTGCCCACAAGATCACCAAGGTTCATGGCGGCTCACACTAGAGAGCCGGGGCTGGTTAGACCAGATCGGCCTCGCGAATACCGAACGAAGGATGACGGAGACGGCACAGCGCCAGCTTCTCCAGTTGGCGGATGCGCTCACGAGTCAGGTTGAACTCGTCGCCAATCTCCTCGAGTGTCCGGGGAACACCGTCGTAGAAGCCGTAGCGAAGCGCAAGGATCCGGCCCTCCCGTTCGGGAAGACGCTCGATGGAGATTCGCAGCGAATTGGCCACGTCCATCTCCTCGGTCATCTGTACCGGATCGGCAGCGTCCTCATCCTCGATGAAGTCGCCGAGCTGGGCACCGTCCTCGCCGATCGGCTGCTCGAGGGAAACAGTGTCGGCGACACTCAGAGCCAGTTCGACCTTGTCGGCGGTGACACCGGCCTCTTCAGCAATCTCCTCAGGACGGGGGTCCCGACCGAGCTCAGCCTTCAGCGAAGCCTGGGCGGCACGTACTGCTGCGAGTGTGTCGTGGAGGTGCACCGGGATGCGGACTGTGCGTGACTTGTCTGCGATGGCGCGGGTGATCGCCTGACGGATCCACCATGTTGCGTAGGTGGAGAACTTGAAGCCCTTGCGCCAGTCGAACTTCTCGACGGCCCGAATCAGACCGAGGTTGCCCTCCTGAATCAGGTCGAGGAAGTCAATCCCTGAGGTGTTCGCGTAACGACGGGCGTTGGCGACAACAAGACGCAGGTTGGCAGTGAGGAAATCGTCCTTCGCCTGCGCACCACGACGGGCCAGCCGGCGAAGCTCCATCTCTTCCCTCTTGCTGGTGTGCTCCCCGTTCTCGAGCTTCTCGGCGGCTTCTTCGCCGGTCTCGATCTTCTGGGCGAGCTCGACTTCTTGCTCGGCGGTCAGCAGGTCGTACTCACCGATTGCGGTGAGATATTGCGAGACAAGGTCTGTCGTGAGCCGACCGCGCTCATCTGTCAGCTTCGAATGAAGCCGTGGGCGGGGCTTGGCGGTTTTTTCCGTACGCGTTTCAGTGGCAGCCATCTAAATCAAGGTCCTCCTGGAGCCCAATTGGGCGAACTGGGAAGGCAGACTCCCAGAGCGTCCAACTATGACACAAGACGGGGGCTTTGTGAACCCCCTATTTGCTCTATTTGTTGGACGCAGACCGTCGTCTCTTGGTTCCCGGTCAATCGCTCGCTTGTTTGAGGTCGATGAGGGGTGTTTCACCTTCGAGAAACGAGAAGCCAGAAGCGGTTTCGCGGTATCCATCGACTCGTGTAAGCAAACCAAGAAAGTGGGACTCAAATTCCATCAATGGGGTAGGGCATCCCGAGTGTCCTGCGGCCGCCCCTAAACGAGTTCGGCGATCATTGCCGCCGCCCGGGCTGCACCATCCGTCTCCACGTCCAGGTAATCGACATCACTGCCCATTCCCTCGGAGATGGCCAGAGCGAGGTTATCGGGAAGGACGTCCTCATAGTCCATATGGCGTCCGGCGCGGTAGCGATCTAGCCGTGCCCTCACATGGAAGTTCTGCTCGAAATGATTGCGAAGCGGGACGTAGATAAAGGGGACCTTCGACGCCGTCAACTCCATGGTCGTCGTCAGACCACCCTGCACTATGGCAAGGTCGGCCGCAGCGAAATGCCGGTAAAGCCGATCGACGTACTCCCGGTACTCAACACCTTCAGTTGCCGGCAATGTCGCGGGATCGATCCGGGGTCCGGTTACGACGATCAACCTCAAGTCGGAGACCGCGTTACTCGCGGCGGGGTAGGCCTCGACGACCCGGCGGAGCAGATCGCCGCCGACACCGGAGCCTCCAACGGACACCACGCACACTTTCTCGTCTGGTCGAAAGCCAAGTTCCTCGCGGAGCTGGTCCCTGTCACCAAGATCTGCCGGATCGAAGCCTGTCACATAGCCGGCGAAGTCATAGTTGGCCTCGGTCCAATCCCGTATGACCGGAAGGTCCGGGCCAAATGTGCCGGGAATGATGTCCTCGGGACTTCCAACAAAGATTGCCTTGTCCCTGATTCGCTTGTACCGCGCGATTTGCTCGATCATCTCGGCGTTGTAGTCAGCCGCGACAAAGGCCTCCCTTTCCCCCCGGGAGGGCATCGGCACATATCCCACGAAGTCGGTCATCCACGCGTAGGACGTCTTCTTCAGAGTTGGGTTCTCATGAAGGTGATAGTCCACCTCCCATGACTCGTCACCGATGACCAGGTCGTATTGACCATCCTCAATCACCTCATCTATGAGCATGAAGTTGGCGACCAGGATCTCGTCCATTTCGCGAAGGGCCTGAAACACCGCCAGATCGTGTTCTCCAGACTCGCTCTCGATGTGGGCCGACTCATTGGCCATCAATCGTGATGCGGGATGGATCGATTCACCCTTGGCGTCAAGGACCCGGGTCACCGGATCTTGGGCCAGCCACTCGATCTGGAGATCGGGGTGAATTTTCCGGATCTCGTCGGCAATCGCCACGTCGCGCCGGGCATGTCCCAGTCCGATCGGCGATGAGATGTACAACACCTTCTTGCTTCGCCCGGCTCCAACGTGCCACTCCGCTCCGTGACGCGGCCCGCCATAGATGCGATCGACAAAGCCTTTGATCGCATGGTTGACCCTGACCGGATAGCGACCTATAGGTATGTGCCCTGCCTCTTCGAGTGTCAGCAGTTCGGCATCAGGGATCATCTTCTCGAGGACGAGGGAACTCTCATAGTTGACGATGCGGTCACCGGTGCCATGGATGATCAAAACAGGCATATCCATGGCTCGCACCGCTTGTTCCATCTCGTCGAGTTCGAAGGAGGATGGCTGGCTGGCTTCGGCCGCGATCACCTCACCGGTCGTCTCCATCGCCCAGCCGACGATGTCATCCCACCCCTTCGTGGAGTGAGGATCCGAATAACACTGGTCGAAGAAGAACTCGACGAAGTCCCGCCAGTCACTACGCCAGTGATGGACGTTGTATTTGTCCCAGCCCTCCGGATCCTCAACAGGCTCGAACATTCGCTGCGCAATTCCCTCCCGTCCGGGGGTCGGTACTCCCCATGCATGGGACGCGGCAATCGCGACTACACCATCTATGCGATCCGGGTGTAGGGCTCCGAGCATGGTGACGATCCCGCCGCCATAGGACATGCCGGCTGCAACACAGTTCTCGGTCTCGGTGACATCGAGGACGGCGATGGCGTCTTCGAGGATCTCTGCGAGGCTGTATCGACCAGGGTCGATGGAACGATCCGAGTTTCCGTTCCCTACCGGATCGTATGTGACCACTCGAAAGTGCCTGGCCAGGTATGGGATCTGGAACTTCCAATGACGGGAGTGCGTGGTCTGCCAGGTCTGGGCCAGCAACACCGTGGGACCATCGTTGTCGTAGACCTCGAAGTAGATCCTCGCCCCGTTTCGCTCGACGTATCCATCGCGATCGGGATAGCCAGCTCTCACTCGCTTCCTCCCCCATCAACATGCGCGATCAGTTCTCCAACCTTTCGCAGGGCCCGGCGTAGCGGTAGCCCATCCGACTCCATACCAAGGAGAAGCATCGACTCCGCTCCGAGAAAAGCGCTCGACACCAGCGCTGCGACTTCCTCAGACGTGAAGACACCAAGCGATGTGCCTCTAGACCGGGCGCGCTCGGCCACGTCGTAAAGGACCCCGTTCCAGCCTTCCAGCATCTGACGCATCTCTTTGCCCACCAGGTCCGAAGACCACCCGGCCGCCATCATCTCCTGAAGCACGCGGACGTAGCCGGACTCGACGTCTTCGTCGAGATAGTCGCAGGCGATGCTCCACTGCTCCGAAAGCGGGATATCGCTGGAAAACAATGCTCCTTGTCTCTCCAACAGACGTTCGTTATCCGCCCGCAGGAGGCTGAGGATCAGGTCGTCCCTGGAGCCGTAGTGGTAATGGATCTGCGAGAGAGGGACTCTCGCTTCCTCGGCCACCTTCCGGGTCGACATCGCGGCGTAACCATCTCTGAGCAGACAGGTCCGCGCCGCCGTGAGAATCCGGGTTGCCGTGTCTCCCTGAGCCAATGTCCATCTCCTCGAAAACGGATTCGGTCGATCGACCGAACAAGGAGGGAAATTACGAGGCCTGGATGGGTATGTCAACCCCCTACCAATCGAGTCAACCCACCGGGGTCTGTGCCCTGGCGTCCTCAATCGTCTCATTGCTGATGATTGACCAGACGAGGGCGGTGGCGATGACGAAAGCAATCGACGCGACGAAGAAGGGCGCCCGCAGACCAAATGCCGATGCAACCAGGCCCCCTAAAAGGGCTCCGAGTGGCTGCGCTCCCCATGCCAGCAAACGTGACGCCCCGGCGACCCTTCCTCGAATCTCATCCGGTGTCAGACCCTGACGGAGAGAGACAGCCACGATGTTCCAGGCAGTGATCAGGAGCCCATAGAGAAGCAGAAGTGCTCCAACCACATAGACGTTGCTGGTGAAACCAAAGAGAGCTGTAAGGACGATCTGAGCGACAAGTGTGAGCCGAATCGTGTTGCCCGAGCCCACGGAGAGGACAAGTCGGGGCCCGATAACAGCTCCGAGGAGACCGCCGACACCGAGCGTCGCCAGGAGCACGCCATACCCGACATCGGAGACACCAAGAATGTCTTGCGCGTAGAGAACGAAGACGGCGATGATCCCGAATGTGAAGAGGTTGGTGACTCCAGCCATCAAGGCAAGGGTTCGCACCACCCGTTGATTCCAGAGCCACTTCAGCCCAGCGGCGATGTCCTCTCGCACCGACGTATCGATGACACGCTCGCTTCGATAGGACCCCGGTATCAGGAGGATGAAGAACGCCGCGATAGCGAATGACGCCGCATCTACGAAGAAGGGCAGAGCGGCGAATACCGCAAACAGCAAGGCCCCCAGTGGTGGACCCGCAAAGGCGCTTCCCACCCACTCCAGTGCCTGGAGCCTTCCGTTGGCCGGAGGCAAGTCATCGACATCTACGAGACGGGGCACCAACGCTTCCGCCGAAGTGTCAAAGAAGGTCTCTGCGACACCGAGTCCGAAGGCGACCACATAGATCGCGAACAACTCGATCCGGTCCGTGGCCACGCCCCATGCCATCAGCCCGATGCCAAGTGCCCGGAGAACATTGGTGATGACCATGACCCGCTTCCGATCCATCCGGTCCACCAGCGCCCCCGAGATCAACGCAAAGAGAAGCCAGGGAAGCCGACCGATCAGCGTTGCGGCCGCCACCAGAAGCGGATCACGGGTCAGCGAAGCAACAAGCAGCGGGAATGCTGCACCGGTGACCCCATCGCCGATGTTGGAGACCCCGGCGGCGATTGACAGCCTGTCGAATCGAGCGCCGAGCTTGGTGGCCACTAATCGACGACCGCTGCGGATCCTGGCTGATAGACCCTGACGGTGTCGTCGGTGATGATCTTGCCGACGCCGGGCATCGGATAGTGACCGGCGACGAAGGTTGCACCCGACTCACGTAGCTCTTCAAAGACCCGGTCGCGGGTGCGCCCCGCCATCTCAGGGTCGTTATCCACGGGAAGTGACCAGTGGGGATGTTGCACCTGGAAGGGATGGTTAGAGACATCACCACCGATCAGCGTCCGGGTTCCCTGCGAGTTGATGCTCACGGTCAGGTGACCCGGTGTGTGACCAAATGCTTCGACAGCGGTCACCCCCGGGATGATCTCGGTGTCCCGGTCGATGAAGTCGACGGCGTCGGTGTCGACAAATGGCTGGATCACTTTGCGAGCCGCCCGTCCCGGATCGGAGTCAACGTTTGACCAGTGGGCCCACTCCTTCTCGTGGAAGATATGCCTGGCTTTGGGAAGAACGACGGAGCCATCAAGACGGCGGCTCCCCCCGATGTGGTCGTAATGCATGTGGGAGTAGATCACCGTCTCCACCGAGTCGAGCCCGAATCCGAGGGCCTCGACAGCCTTGGGCATCTGCCCGATCGCCTCAAAGGCGGGCATCGAAGCTGTGGGCTCACCCAGGCCTGCGTCGATCATCACAGTTCTGTCGCCGTCGGTGATCAGATAGCAGCCAAAGTTCAGCCTTACCTGACCCTTGTCATTGCGAGGATGAAACCGCCAGTCGTGGTCGGTTGCCTCGTCGTGATAACCGTCGGTATCGCGCCAGTAGTAACCGTCCTCGATGACGAAGAGGGTGTACGCGCCACAGTTGAGCTTCCACATCATCGGGCGATACTGGCAGCATGAGACAGACGGCGATGCAGCGGTTAGCCCTTCGGGTCGAATTCCGATCCGAAGAACAACCTGGGGTTGAGCAGGTAGTTGAGCGTGCCGGTTGCTTCGGGCAGCTCACTCCATGAGTCGATGAACAGCTCGATTGAGGCCACGTTGGCGGTCTTCATGTCCACTCTCGAGCCGATTAGAAGTCCAACGACCATCGACCACGTCGGTTGGTGACCGACCAGCATCAGCCGATCTACGTCGGGTGCCGAAGCGGCCACTTCGAGCACTCCCTCAGGACCAGAGCCGTATAGGTCACGTTCGAGGACGATTTCGGCTGCCCAGTTCCCGGCACCTGCGGCCAACTCCGCAGTCGATCGGGCCCGCACCGCCGTCGAGGAGATCACCAGATCGGGCTGCTCGTCACGGTCTGCGAGCAATCCGCCAACCAGCCTGGCACTCCTTACCCCACGATCATTGAGCGGCCGTTCGTGATCGGAGGTATATGCCGCCTCCCAATCCGATTTGGCGTGCCGCATCAGCAGCAACGTCTTCACTGGACTCAGCCGGCGAGACGAGCCGCGGTCGTGAACACCCTGGGGTCGGGGTAGTCCTCGCAGTAGTTGTAGAGATAGGCAACGCGAATGACCCCGTCGCTGCCGACGATGAACTCACCGGACTGCATCCAGGGGTCGTCGACCAGAGGACGACCCTGCTCACGCCTCGAGTTCTGAAACTCCTCGCCAGTTTCAGGGCGGAGCTCGCAGTACTCGTCAGGGGCGTCATAGAGAACCTGCTCCAGCGACCAATGCGAAAGGCCGAAGGCCTTGTGAGCCTCATAGGTGGGGTCGGCAAGGGTCCTCGCAGGGAGCTGGTATCTCTCCCTGTACTCGGCGACACGCTCGGGATCACCGGGTGCCACCACAACGACGTCTAGCCCCGAGTCGACGAATCGCTGATATTCCTGTTGGAGGAGGCCTGCCCGCTCCACTCCACAGCCGCATCCGAGATGACGCCAGAGCATTATCAACACCGCCCGCTCTTCCCAGAGAGAGCTCATCGGCACCCCGGATCCGTCCTTTTCGTACAGTTCGACGTTCGGTGCCCGCTGCCCTCGGCGCAATGGCTCTGACTGGAGTGTCGGCCCCTCCACCCAGTTCTGCATCCACCGCTGCTCCGCTGACAGGTAAAGGGCCGAGATGTCGGAATCGCTCATATCCACTCGAACCTAGCCGAGCCTGTACGTTGACAACTTCTCATATGAGCATCGTTGCCAGGGCGAGAATCCAGAGAAGGTTCTCCAGCGCCAGCGCTCGAGTGAACGCCTTGATCCCCGCCGCCGCCGCCGGGGCGTCTCCGGCCTCGATGCTCGCCTTTATCCGGTTCCAGGCTGGTCGACCCACAGCTGCTCCCACTACAAACATGGCGATCACGGCGGCCAGCCCAAGGTAGGTCTCGATCGGAGTGTCGGCGAACCCGACGGTGAGCAGAATCAGACCTATCCCGGTGAGGAGGGTGCCGAGGCCCGATCCGATGCCGAGCCGCTCTGCTCGCTTCATGCGCCGGATCAAGCCGTCACCGTCGGCCATGTCATGGACCGATTGGCGCACATCACGTGGGATCAGGAGCTTGTGGCCGAACCATGCCGCGGCGAAAGCAATGTGCAGGATCTTCGTCGCTACCAGCATCTCAGAAAAATACTCTGCTTCGCCGGTCGCTGACGGCTAACCGAAGACCACGAAGATCGCGAGGGTGACGAACGCGAGGTAGGCGACCACCAGGATCGACGACTCCACCCGGGAGAATCGTCGATCTCTCAACATGGGCAACAGGGCAAGAGCAAGAATCAGCGTGGCCCCGAAGCCGAACCTCATCGAGGCTGGAGCAAGTGTCATCGGAGAAATGATCACGGTGATCCCCAGGACGAGAAGCAGATTGGAGACAGTGGAACCGACCACGCTCCCAACGGCTTGCTCCGGATTCCCGCTGCGTGCCGAACCGATCGCTGCAACAAGCACCGGCAGGGAGGTGGCCAGCGCAACCAAAGTGATACCGATCAGGACCCCGTCGATGCCGTTGCCCGAAGCAATGCGATCGGCGCCGATCACCATGCCACGGGCCCCGGCCGCCACGGCGACAAGACCAGCAAGAAGAACGGCGGTCTCTCGGAGTCGGGAGACCGTCACGCCGACATCGTCGCCCTCGGCTATGTCGTACCTGGCGAACAGAATTGTGTAGATCGTGTATCCGACATAGGCCAGAACCAGGAAATATCCCTCTGACCGACCGAGCTCACCGTCGTAGGCCATCAGGGCGACAAGAAACGCCAGAACGGCCAGCACCCGGAGACGCGACTTGATCTTGAGATCGTTGACCACCAGAGCCGTGACCAGACCTGCGATACCCAGCCCCAGGCCGATACCGGCCATGTTCGACCCGATCACATTGCCCAGCGCTAGTTCGCCGGAGTTCGTGAGGCTGGCCGTGATGTTGACGGCCAACGCCGGAGCAGAGATCCCGAGGGCGACAACGGTCAGACCGGTCACCGTCCGAGAAAGCCCGAAGGAAATAGCGAGGCTCGAGGCTGCCCGCACCAGCCATCTGGCGCCGGCGTACAGCCCGACAAAACCTAATGCGACGTATGCCAGATCAACCAACATCGGAGCGACGCTACCTTCATAACCATGCCCAACCGTTTAGCGGACGCCACGTCTCCTTACCTCCTCCAGCACAAGGACAACCCGGTCGACTGGCACGAATGGGGTGACGCCGCTTTTGACGAGGCCGCCGAAAGGGACGTGCCGGTCATGCTCAGCGTCGGTTACTCGGCCTGTCACTGGTGCCACGTGATGGCCCACGAGAGCTTCGAGGACCCTGACACCGCGGCCGAGATGAACCGCCTCTTCGTCAACATAAAGGTGGACAGGGAGGAGCGCCCGGACGTGGATTCGATCTATATGGAGGCCGTCCAGGCGATGTCAGGGCAGGGTGGCTGGCCGATGACGGTTTTCCTGACGCCAGATGGGCGCCCCTTCTTCGGCGGCACCTATTTCCCCAAGGACGACCGGCACGGGATGCCTTCGTTCCGAAAGCTGATCGCTGCCATCGCCGACGCTTGGGCCAACAATCGTGAGGAGGTTCTCGGTCAAGCGGGACAACTCACCCAGGCGATCGACCGCTCCACCCCCGGTGCCGACGCCGTGCTCGACGAAGAAGGACTGCAAACGGCGTACCGGATGCTGATCGGTTCATTCGATCCAGTTCATGGCGGCTTCGGCGGTGCACCCAAGTTCCCACAACAGCCGGTGCTCGAGTTCCTGCTCCGGATTCGAAAGGAGCCATGGGCAGACCGGGCCGACGAGGTTCTCACGACAACCCTGACCGAAATGGCCAACGGTGGGATCCACGACCAGCTCGGCGGAGGATTCGCCCGGTACTCAGTGGACAATCACTGGCTGGTTCCCCACTTCGAGAAGATGCTCTATGACAACGCCCAGTTGGCGAGGATCTATCTGTGGGCGGGCATCGAACTGAGTAATCCGCGGTTCATAGAAGTGGCCCGCTCGACACTCGACTACATGCTGGGGGATCTCCGACATAGGAGTGGTGGCTTCTTCTCGGCCGAGGACGCAGATAGCGAAGGCGTTGAGGGCAAGTTCCATGTCTGGGCCAAACAGGAGTTGGTCGATCTACTCGGAGACGATGAAGCCGAACGTGGAGCCCGCTTCTTCGACGTAACGCCGTCCGGGAACTTCGAGGGCACCAACATCCTGCACCGGCCTACCGCCGAAGAGTGGGACGACCAGATCGAATCGATTCGACAGCGTCTCCTCGCTCATCGCAACACCCGAGTCCGACCCGGGCTCGACGACAAGGTGGTCGCTTCCTGGAACGGGTTGGCCCTACGGGCGCTGGCCGAAGCAGGTGCCGCATTGAACGAACAGCGCTACGTCCGGGCAGCCATCGACTGCGCCCGGTTCATCAACGAAGACCTCACGACCGAAGGAACGCTTCTGAGATCGTGGCGAGACGGCAGGGCAAGCGTGCCTGGATTCCTCGAAGACAACGCGTCAGTGGCGATGGGCATGTTCGCCCTGTATGCCGCTACGGGGGATTACGAGTGGTATCAGACAGCCGAGCGACTGACCCGCGGAATTCCCGAGCGGTTCACCGATCCCGCCGGCGGCTTCTTCGACACCTCTGACGGCACCCAGAAGTTGATCAAGAGACCGAAGAGCCAAGGCGACAACCCGCTGCCCTCGGGCAACGGCCTCGCCGCGGAAGCACTACTCACGCTGTCTTCATACACCGGCGACGGCGAGTTGCTCGATCTGGCCTCGGCAACCCTTCAGGCGGCAGGCCTGCTGATGGAGCAGTATCCCTCGATGGTGGGACGTCACCTCGCCGTGGCACACTCGATGACAGGAACACGGGAACTGGCCGTCGTGGGGAGCGAGTGGGAGTCTCTGGCAAGCCCGTACTGGCAGGCATTCAGACCCGAGACGGTTCTGGCGGGGTCAGCCACAGCGACCGAGCCCATCCCGCTTCTCGCCTACCGCTACAAAGAGGGCGCGACCCGCGCCTTCGTCTGCCGGGGTTTCGAATGCGACCTCCCCGTGGAAACCGTGGAAGCGCTGGCCGAGCAGTTGGGTTGACCTTCGTATGCCGACGATGAACCTGAACCATGCCGTCCTCTTCGTGACCGACGCACACCGGGCCAGCGACTTCTACACCAATGTGCTCGAGTTCGAGGTGATGTCCAACGAGGCTGACTTCAACGCCGTCTTCCTCACGGCACCCGGCTCGACCAACCATCACGACCTCGGGCTCTTTGGTGGCTCAGCCCCCAAGGGCATGGGGCGATCTGCCGGCCTCTACCACCTGGCATGGGAGGTCAGCGACGTCAACGACATGGCCCACTACCGGGATCGGCTCCTCGAAGCCGGCGCCCTGACCGGGCAGTCGCATCACGGCGTCACGATCTCGCTTTATGGCGTCGATCCCGATGGGAACGAATTCGAGATCATGTGGACACTCCCCCGCGAAGCCTGGGGGGAGTACGCCGACAGAGGTGTCGTGATGCCGCTCGACCTCGATACCGAAATCGAACGCTGGGGATGACAACCGGCCTAGCTGCGCTCGCCTCGAGCCAGGACCGACGCTGCAACTTCAAGTTGACTTGAAGTAAAGGGATATCATCGGTCGATGGAATACCTGACCATCGGCGAGCTCGCCGAACGTGCCGGAGTCGCCACGTCAGCCCTCCGCTTCTATGAAACCAAGGGCTTGATCTCATCGGAGCGGACATCCGGGAACCAGCGCAGATATCCCCGGCCGATGCTGAGACGTGTTTCCCTCATTCGCGCCGGCCAGGAGGTTGGGCTCTCGCTGGGTGAGATCTCGGAGGCACTGGCCTCCCTCCCCCATGGCCGGACTCCAACCAAGAGCGATTGGGGTCGTCTTTCCAGGTCGTGGCGAAGGAAGTTGGACTCCCAGATTTCGGAGCTCCAGGCCCTGAGGGACGACCTAACCGACTGCATTGGATGCGGCTGCCTATCGCTGACATCTTGCGCGATCTTCAATCCATCCGACGCTATCGCCGAAAAAGGCGCCGGCCCTAGGTATCTGCTTGGAGATGAGCGGATCGCGGTGAACTGAGCTCCGCGGGAGATTGCAGGGCTTCCGCCGATGCCAGCACGTAAGCGATCCAAAGCGTGTCGGCCAGCAGCAGGTGAACGATCTGCATCCACACCGGGACGCCAAGAAGGATGTTCAGCGATCCCGTGAGCAGCATTGCCCCCACCAGAAACGGAAGAGAGAGGGTGGCTTTCGATCGACCCAATTCGGTCCTGGTCGACGCCCACCAGCCAATGGAAGCGGCGAGGACCGCCAATACCGGGTGAATGATCCGGATCCGCGTCAGGAAGTGGGCATCTCCATCGAAGTCAGCGCCGAATGAATCGTCGGCGAAGAGAGTGTCGGCAAGAGCTGTGACTGCACCGGAAGCAGCGATGAAGATGATGGCCAACGCCCCCGCAAGGATCCAATGCCAGATCCTTCGGTTGGACTCCGGGTCGGGCCGACGTCCTCCCGAAAGCCAGAACGCGGTCAACGTCAAGGCGGCAAGAAGGAAGAGAGTGTTGACGAGGTGCAATGGGACCGCGATCGCTCTGGCGACAGACGTGTCATCGGCCACCCATTCGGAAAGGACGATCAACGCCCCGATCGCCGCTTCACCTATGATCGAAAGCAGCGCAACTGTCACGCCGACCCGGGCCACCTCACCCTTCGGAACACGACGCCAGATGAGTACAGCAAGAGCAAACACGAGCACCAGTGCCACGCCACTCACCGCCCGATGGGTGAATTCGATCGCAGTTGCGCCCTCCAGCCCAGGGATCACCTCGCCCTGACAGGTCGGCCAGGATCGCCCACATCCGGCACCGCTTCCAGTTGCTCGCACCAGGGCACCAAGCAGGATCACACCCACGTTGAAAACAAGGACGAACCATGCGTACTTGGCGAGAGCTGACATCGCCCCAGATTCTAGGAACCGCCCGATGTGGCTGACCAACCACTCCTGCCTAGCCTTTGACCATGGAGATTTATGAGGACGTCGTCGCCGCGATAGGCGAGACCCCGCTGATCAGACTCTCGAGACTTCACCCTCCCGGAAACCTCGTTGCCAAGGTCGAATACATGAACCCGGGCGGGTCGATCAAAGACCGGATCGCTGTGACCATGATCGATGCAGCCGAGAGAGATGGGCTGCTTCAACCGGGCGGCACCATCATCGAGCCCACATCAGGTAACACCGGAGTCGGCCTGGCCCTTATGGGAATCACCCGGGGATATCGAGTCATCTGCACCGTTCCCGACAAGGTCTCCATTGAGAAACAGGATCTTCTCAAGGCCTACGGAGTCGAGGTGATTCTGGCGCCGACCGAGTACGGGCCCGACCACCCGGATTCGTACTACGGAATCGCTGAGAAACTTGCCTCGGAGATCGAGGGCTCATTTCGTCCCGACCAGTACTCGAATGAGGCGAACCCCGACG
>Ga0255054_10000095_pt1 | contig 44808 bp, 32 predicted proteins | sample JV7_2_23_MG_FD_188634 | JGI IMG/M metagenome (GOLD analysis project Ga0255054, IMG submission 188634) | Seawater microbial communities from Jervis Inlet, British Columbia, Canada - JV7_2_23 | ecosystem: Environmental > Aquatic > Marine > Inlet | place: Canada: British Columbia | collected... | reverse complement strand
CATATCGGGCGTGCCTCGGCTGGTCGCTTCGCAGTTTGAAGATCGTGGAATCCCAGACTTTCGAGTTTGTCAGCAGGCGCCGTACAGTGGCCAACCCATGGCCGCTCCCTCCTTCTCGCCAGATGATCGATGGTTGGCCGTTGAGACCTGGCCGGACGGCATCAATCACAATATCTCCATCATGACCACGAGTTGCACCAGCGTTACACAAATCGCTTTAGATCCGGCGGAGGACTTCGACCCCGCCTGGCGACCATGATTCCTCCGAGGAGCACCTTCCACGAGCTAGCGGAGGATCTTCCTCAGTTTGTGAGCCCCGTTGAATGACAATCATGACACGGCTATGAGGAGACGCAGTGACTGCAGCAATCATTGACGGCAAGGCCATCGCGGCTGAAATTCGTGCGCGCGTTGCGGATGGAGTAAAAGCGCTAGCAAGCGAAAGAGGCCCGACGCCCGGATTGGCGGCTGTTCTGGTTGGCGATAATCCGGCTTCGCAGACCTATGTGCGAATGAAACGCAAGAAGAGCGCCGAGGTAGGGATCGACTCGTTTGCCCACGAATTACCCGCCGACAGCTCGCAAGAAGATGTGGAAGCGCTTGTCGAGCGGCTCAACGCCGATCCAAAGGTTCATGGAATCCTGGTTCAGCTGCCACTGCCGGATGGGCTGGATGAAGAGGCGGTGCTCGCCAAGGTCGATCTGAGCAAAGACGTCGACGGATTTCACCCGATCAACATCGGGAGGTTGGCGCAGAAGGGACGCGAACCGGCCTTTGTGCCCGCGACTCCTGCCGGCTGCATCACCCTACTCAAGCATGCCGGCGCAGAATTAGAAGGGGCCAACGCGGTTGTATTGGGCCGATCGAATATCGTGGGCATGCCAGCCGCACTATTGCTGGTCAAGGAAAATGCGACGGTCACGATTTGTCACTCGCGCACCAAGGACTTAGCACAGGTTTGCCGCGGGGCGGATGTGTTGATTGCGGCTATCGGCCGCGCCGAGATGGTGCGCGGCGATTGGATCAAGCCGGGCGCACACGTGATCGATGTCGGGATCAATCGCGTGGACGACGCAAGCCGCGAGCGCGGCTATCGATTGGTGGGGGATGTGGCGTTTGACGAAGCGTTAGAGGTTGCCGGCGCCATCACACCGGTTCCTGGCGGGGTGGGCCCGATGACCATTGCTGGCTTGCTGCAGAACACGCTAACCGCCGCCCAGCGCTCGCGCTAGTCGTGCGGCTCGATCACCACGTCTTTCCAGAAACTCCATCGCATCGATGACATCGGAAATTGGGTGATCCACGGTTTTAGCAACCCGTGCCCGCGGTTGTAGGTTAGTGGGAAGATGGGTGCCTCTTCGATCAGAAGCCTCTGAGCCTCAGCGTACATTCTCATTCGTTCTTCCTGATCGACGGAACGCCCAGCACTTTTCACGAGCTCGTCGTAGTGCGGATTTTCCCAGGTATCCAGTGTTTCGAGCGCCGCAATCCGGAGGAAATTATCCGGATCTGGATAATCGGCCGTCCAGGCCTGGGTTGTAACATGCGGCATCTGACTGCTAAGCGTTTCTAAAAAGCGGCCAAACTCAATCTGCTCCCACGCAATTTCGATCCCAAGGTGCTCCTTCCACTGAGATTGGACGTGATCCATCAACACCTGATGAGACGGAAGTTTGGCACCAACACATTCGATTACCGGGAATCCCGCGCCGTCCGGATACCCAGCCGCCTCCAGTTGATTTCTGGCGAGATCCACATCAAACGGAAGCGCAACCTCCGGAATATGTCCTGGCATCCCGGGAGGCACGAAGCTGCCTGTAGCTGGAGCGTGCTGACCGCGGAAGGCAATCGCCGTCAGTTCCTCGCGATCGATCGCTTGCGAGAAAGCCCTTCGCACCCGCGGATCATCAAAGGGCGGACGACTGCAATCGAAGGCGAGAAACAACCCAGCGAGCGCTGGCAAATTAATATAATCGTCGGCATGTTGATGGCGTGCTCGATCCGACTCGACTGGTGATAGCCAATAGAAGAGAAGCTGATCTAAATCGTTCTCCTCGTACCAACGGAGCGGATCCTCCCCGTGCTCCTTATAGACACTGACCTCGACCTCTTCAACATTCCCATCGGCTGTTCCGTGATAATTCGCATACCGCCTGAGGACAATTCGTTCTCCAGGCTCCATCGATGTCAATTTAAAAGCGCCGTTTGTCGCAATAGTGTCGGGATGGGTCCAGCTTTCACCGGCTGCCTCAACGATATGCTCGGGGACTGGAAGGAATGACGAGTGAGCTAAGAGCTGGAGGAAGTAACCGGTAGGGTGGTAAAGCTCTACCATAAACTCGGTTTCACTCACTGCTGTCACACCGACATCCGCGACAGATCCACTGCCGTCGGCGTACTCACGAGCACCTCTGATGTCAAACAGTAGATCGCGAACACGTGAATTCAGTGATGGGTTTAAGATGCGTTTCCAGGCGAACTCAAAGTCTCCAGCGGTTACCGGGTGACCATCACTCCACATCACGTCGTCACGAAGATGAAACCGATACCTTTTTCCCCTGTCGAGAACGTCCCAGGATCGTGCCACATCGGGAACTACGCTTAAGTCGGGTGTTAGCTGAACCAGGCCGCTGAAGAGTTCGCTGACGAATGTGTAGGAGGTCGTATCGAAGAGTATCCCCGGATCGAACGTAAGAGGAGGCAGGCTGGGCACCCTCAATGGGTGGGGGGCCGGCGATTTCTCGCGAGAGCCAGGTCCCTCGGGGGATCGCTGTAAGTAGATAAAGCCTTCGTCGTACGCTTGTCGCGACTCTTTGTACTGGAACGCGTTGTGGTAGGTCAGCCCGAGCTTCATCAGAATACGAGCTGCACGAGCATAGTCCTCAATCTCCTTGGCAAAGTCGAGCGCTTGCAGGTAGTTATTGATCGCTTCCTGGTGAGCATATTGCGAACGAGCTTGATCGCCCGCGAGAAGCAGATAGTCCACACCTTGCTCGGTCTGACCGGCTTCCAATAGATGCATGCCGAGAGCCGGGTAGTTTTCCGGATCGCGGTCCATGAGCGCCTTGGCTGCGCGCTTGTGGAGTCGACGTCGTTGAAGGATGCGTAGGCCTTCGACCAGCGTTGATGGAATGAGGGCGTGCGAAAATGTAAATATCACCCGTCCGTCTTCGCTTCGCTCATCGAGTAGCTGAGCTCGTTCTGCCTCCTCCAGCCCGTCAATGATGGAATCCTCGTCGACTTCTGCCGCTGCGACTAATGTCTCGAATTCGAACTCTCTGCCGAGCACGGCCGCCTGGCTCAAAATTTCCTGGGTCTCTGGAGATAGCTTTCCCACCCGGGATTGGATTGCTACCCGCACGCTTTGCGGGATGCCCAGTTCGCTCATGTCAGGCCGGTCCCAGCGCCCGTCCTCGAAAGAGAGTTTGCCGCTCTCAACTAGCGCCTTGCATACCTCTTCGATAAAGAACGGATTTCCGTCCGTTTCGCGATAAATCCCCTCCACGAATCCGGATGTAACTTCCTCCTGAAAGAAGGAGGCCAGAAGTTCCTTGGTTTCCGAAAGCGTTAGCCGATTGAGTTTGAGACGGGTGGTGTGCGGTTCGCGACTGATATCCAGGAGTACTTCGTTCAGTGGCCGAGCCTCGTCCAGCTCGATCTCGCGGTAGGTAGCCAGCAGCATGATCGGCTGACTTCCCAGCTGCCGCGCTAAATGGCGAAACAGATTGAGCGATCCACTATCTGCCCAATGTGCGTCGTCCAGGTAGATCAGGAGCGGAGAGTGTTGGCTGAGTGTGACCAGGAAGATGAAGAAGCTTTCAAACAGCCGATGCTGGTCGGATTGTGGATCTCCGGAAGGGTTTGGCGGAACATCCGGAAATTGGGCGCGGAACTCCGGCGCCAGAGAGAGGAGATCCGCTACGACATATTCCGGCAAGTTGAATCCGTTCTGGGAAGCCTTGGGCAGCACCTCGCGCAGGATCTGCTTGAAGGGTGAGTAAGGCGGTCCGCCTTCCGCGTAGCTGGCCGAGCCCAGCACCTGGGCACCCATGACCTCTGATTGGGTGATGACCTCTGTAAGCAATCGCGTCTTTCCGACTCCCGGCTCGCCGCTAATTAACACAATCTGGCCAGTGCCTTCGGCCGCTTCGTACCAGAGTTCGCGGGCCTGATCGAATTCCGCCTGGCGGCCGATCATCCGGCCCCGCACAATGCGGTCGATAGTGGAAAGCTGCTCATCCTCCGCAGAGGTCGTATCCAACAACCCAGGTTTTTGCAGTGCCTCAAGGGTTTGTGCCGCGGTTGAAGGGCGGTCCTCAGGATCCTTCGACATAAGCTGAACGATCAGCTTGTCCAGTCCTGCAGGAATTTTGGGATCTTTGGCACGTGGTGGAACCACAGGCGCGTTCACATGCTGAGAGATGATCGCTACCGGGTCACCCTGTTGAAATGGCAATTCGCCGGTCGTGAGTTCGTATAGCATCACACCCAGCGCATACAAATCCGCACGCCCGTCGTAGTCCTGGCCCAGGGCAAGCTCCGGAGCCATGTAAAAGACCGTGCCTTCGATCCGGCCCTCGGTTGTCATGCGCGAAGTCATGGATCGCGCAATGCCAAAGTCCATGAGTTTGGCATTGCCGTCGGTGTCGATCAAGACGTTTTCGGGTTTGAGATCGCGATGAATGATGCCATGTTTGTGCGCGTGTTCGAGCGCCTCGCAAATCTGAATTGAGGTCTGGACAAGCGCATCGAGGTTTTCAGAAGGCTGCTCATGCAGGCTGGCCCCCTCGATGAGTTCCATCACGATGAAGGGAGCCTTGTCCATCTCGCCCGCGTCGTAGACCGTGACAATGTTGGGGTGGTTAAGTTGGGCGATAGATTTGGCTTCCCTCAGCAGCCGCGCCCGCCCCTCAGTCTCCATTTCATAGCCGGTCACGAGCTTCACCGCGACCTCGCGCTCCAGCGTCGTGTCGAAGGCGCGGTGGACTGTACCCATACCTCCATGGCCAAGTTCTTTTTCGAGGCGATAGCGATCGTTGAGAAGCGTTTGGCTCACAAATTAATCTCGTCGAAGTGGATCAGAAAATTGACCTCGGAGTTAGGCCAATGGCGTAAGTATAAGACTCAACAGCTCGAGATTCGCGTAACGCCAAGGTTAGGGTTGATGGAAAGCAAGATGAAATACAATGGCGGTCCTCCACGGAAAATCTGTACCAATGCCCAGTGACGACCGGCTTAGTTTTAGCTTGAAGAATCAACTGAGCGAAATCCAGCGCTTTCAGGACGCATTCGCACAATTTGCCATCGCACATGACTTGAAGACCCCGACGATTCGGGAGCTCCACGTTGTATTCGATGAACTTCTCTCAAATATCGTTCGTTATGCATATCTCGACGAAATGACTCACGAATTTGAAGTAGAAATTGATGTCTCCACCGAACGTTTGATGATCACCATTGTTGATTATGGCATTCCGTTCGATCCACTAGAGGCAGATACGCCGGATACTAGTCTGCCGTTAGCAGAGAGAACGATTGGTGGACTTGGCATCCACCTGGTTCAAAACATGGTGGATGAATTTACGTACGAGCGAGACGGAGATCGGAATATTGTCGTGCTTACAAAATCGCTTTAGCAGGATTTTGAAGCCATAATATGGGGCGGTGAGTAGATCCTATCAACTGACAGCAGAAATAGGGAACACAGCTAGTTGAATTGCAATCGAATCGTTCTTACGTGCATTGAAATGGACTTTATGCTATCGCAAACGCTGATCTAGCAAAAAGTCCGCTCCTGTTAGCCGACGATGCTCTATTGCTCATTGTCGTCGCGTTCCTTATCCACCGCTGAACAATTGGTTCCCAATTGAAGAACCTAAGATTACGCGCAGCATTTTTCATAATCTCCTTTACCATTTGCCTGTCGGCTTGCCAGTCGATTGGAGACGTGTTTGCTGGCAGGAATACGCGGCCCGGGGAGGGCACAATTGTATACATGGGCCAGGCCAGCTGGGATACCGGATGGTTTCAGGCACAGGTTTACAAGGTTTTGCTAGAGGAACTCGGCTATGAAGTAAAGGGACCCTACACCTTGGATAATCTCGCATTCCATTTCTTTACCGCTCAGGGCAATATTGACTTCTGGGTCAATGGCTGGTTTCCACTTCACGAAAAGTACTTCGATTACCAACAGGTGCAGGGTCAAGTTAGACCAATTGGATACGAGGTCGACGATGGAGCCCTTCAGGGTTACATGATCGATAAGGCGACGGCAGAAGAGTTTGGAATTACAAACCTAGGGGATCTGAGGGATCCTGAATTGGCAGCCCTCTTCGATGCTGACGGGGACGGGATAGCAGATTTGATTGGGTGCAACGAAGAATGGACGTGTGATGAGCATATTAAACATCACCTTGAGGCCTACGAACTAGAAGAAACAGTCAATCAGATCCAAGGAAATTACACTGAGCTAATGAAAGAAGTTGTAGCCCGATATGGGAACGGTGAGCCTGTGCTTTTCTACACCTGGACACCGAATTGGACAGTTTCAGAACTAGCCATTGGCGAAGACGTAATGTGGTTGAGCGTTCCATTCAGCACATCCCCCAGTTCAACTGAAGTGAGCACGGTAATGGAAAGCATATCTGGCTGCTTAGAATCTCCGTGCGATATGGGATTCGAGGTGAATGATATCCGGGTTGTAGCTGGTTACATATTTCTGGAAGAAAACCCAGTCGCAGCCGCACTACTCTTGAATGTCACAATCCCGTTAAACGACATAGCAGTCCAGAACTCACTGATGTTCGATGGTGAAAACGGCGAGGAGGACCTCCGCCGCCATGCATTGGATTGGGTCGTAACCAATCGGAATTTGGTCGACCAGTGGTTAGTAATCGCTCGTGATGCAGAATAGTTATTCCCGGCCCGCTTCCGCAGGATGCCCATTTCTCGCAACTATTTCCAATCAAATAGGAGGCATTGTTTCGTAACTTGAAAATCGGAACCAAAATCCTGATCGCGTTCGCACTGATAACCGCAGTCGCAGTCGCGGTGATTGGATTCTTTGCATATTCATCCGGAAGATCGGCGCTCGAGGAAGAATCCTTCAATAAACTGACAGCCATTCGCGAGATGAAGGCGGGGCAGATCGAGGCCTATTTCCAGCAGGTCATCGATCAAGTCCTCACTCTGTCTGAAGATCGCATGACGATTGACGCGATGAGGGAGTTTAATAACGGCTATTTCCAAATAGTGAACGAACTCTATCCTGTTTCCTCAGAGCTAAAGCATATGAATCAGGAGCTCACCGCATATTACGAAGATGAATTTATCGAGAGGTTGATACCGAACCTGCTAGTCGAAGTTTCTGCGACAGCATACATCCAGGACAACCTGGCCACCAAAATTCTTCAATACCTTTACCTGGCAACCAACCCGAACATCGTAAGCATGAAGCAAATGCTGAATGGTCCTGAGGACGATAGCACCTACAGTCAGATTCACCAGATTTACCATCCAATATTCAGAAATTATCTAAATCGATTTGGATATCAGGATATCTTCCTGGTCGATCTCAAAGGAAACATTGTGTATTCGGTGTTCAAAGAAGTTGATTACGGCACATCGCTCCTGACTGGACCCCATAGCGAGACGAACTTTGCTGATGTTTTCAGGTTAGCTAAAGACGCAGAATTCCCAGGCTTTTATGCTCTGGTCGACTTCGAGCCGTATCAGCCGTCCTATAACGCCCCAGCCGCCTTCATCGCATCTCCGATATTTGACGGAGACGAGAAACTCGGCGTGCTTGCGTTCCAGATGCCCATCGATCGGATTAACTTCATCATGACGAATGACCATCAATGGGAGCAAGTTGGCCTGGGCAAGAGCGGGGAGACATATATTATCGGCGAGGACTTCACGCTTCGAAATCAATCACGGTTCCTGATCGAGGATCAAGAGGAATATCTTGAAGCGCTAATAGCTGCTGATGTTCCGATTCCGATCGTGGCGCGCATCGACAGTCTCAACACGAGCATCGGATTGCAGCCCGTTACTACGAAGGGTGGAGCAGCAGCACAACGCGGGGAGAACGGGAGAGATATATTTCCGGATTATCGCGGTGTGTCGGTACTTTCATCATACAAACCGCTCCATATTCCCGACGTTGATTGGGCCATATTAAGTGAGATTGACGAAGAGGAGGCATTCGGCCCTGTCAACGAGCTCGGTAGCCGCATCCTGGCTTTCTTCCTTGTAACGATTGTGGGGGTCGTCAGCGCCGCGATCTGGTTCTCCAGATCTATTACCAACCCCTTGAGGAAACTGACGGACTACTCGCACGCCCTTTCCAAGCATGAATTTGGCAAGGCCGAGCCCTTTGCTTATTCGGAGCAGTTGGAAGAAATCAGCACTGGCAAGGATGAGATCGGGGAGCTCGCTGGGGCGTTTCAAGGCATGCAAATTGAACTTGATGAGTCCATCTCCAACCTCATTGAAACCACCGCTGAGAAAGAGCGTATTGAAGGCGAGCTGGAAGTGGCCAGGAATATCCAGCTCAGCATCCTTCCTCAAGAGCTGCCGGAGGATGCAGCCTGGGAATTCGGGGTCCACTTCTCATCCATGGAAGCTGTAGGTGGCGATTTCTACGATGCGATCGACCTCGGCGACGGAAAGATTGGTATCGCAGTTGGAGATGTGTCAGGCCACGGAGTGCCGGCCGCACTCTTCATGTCACTCACGGCTACCTTGCTTCGCGCCGAAGCCAAGCGATCGGATTCTCCGGGCGATGTGCTTCGAGCCATCAATGATCAACTGCTTGAGACGAGCGAATCGGTGATGTTCGTAACGTTGCTCTATGGGATCCTGGATGGGTCCACCCACACCTTCGAGTACGCACGAGCCGGGCATTCGACTCCACTTCTCGCCAATCCAGGAGAGCTGCCGATCCAGCTTGAAGGGGGTCTAGGCCAACTAATGGGAATGTTTGAAGACATGGTTTTGGACGAAGCAAAAATTAGTCTCCAGCCTGATAGCGTGATGGTTATTTATACTGACGGCGTCACTGAAGCTGAAAACGAACGCAACGAATTCTTCGAAGAAGAAGGTTTGATTGAAGCGGTCGGATCAAGTGAGGATCGTCGGCCTGAGGCAGTCTCCCGGCGGATCTATGAGGCTGTAAAAACCTTCCAGGGAACGGCTTCAACCGAGGACGACATCACCTTGCTTGTAGTTCGGGCAATTTGAGAGGACTCACTGGCGGGCATCCCAGCCATATTTCAGACTTTGGACACGCAGGTGGATAGCATCCATGGACATTTGGGGTATCCGATCTGCATGTAGGCTCACTAACGATTACCATAACGAGTTGCCGACGCCAGGGAACTACAGTTGAACCGAATCCAAACACGAATAACTCTTCTGGGAATTATCTTTGTGTTCTTCTTGACCGCCTGCAGCTCGGTGGGAGATTTCCTTGCAGGTGGGAACGAGCGGCCCGGGGAAGGTACAACCGTTTACATGGGCCAGGCCACCTGGGACACCGGATGGTTCCAGGCGCAGATCTACAAAGCTTTATTGGAGGAGCTGGGCTACGAGGTGAACGGGCCCCACACCCTCTACAATATCGCCTTTTACATTTACGCCGGTCAGGGAGACATTGATTTCTGGGTCAACGGATGGTTTCCACTCCACAATGCCTACTTCGATTACGAACAAGTACAGGATAAAGTCGTCCCAGTAGGTGTCGAGATCGACGACGGTGCGCTGCAAGGGTACATGATCGATAAGGCCACGGCCGATCGGTTAGGAATTACCAACCTTGGTGATCTCAAGGATCCAGAGATCGCTGCTATTTTTGATGTCGACGGGGACGGGAAAGCGGACTTGACGGGGTGTAATAAGGAGTGGAGGTGCGACAACGTCATCGACCACCACTTGGAGGCTTTCGGTCTGAATGAGACCGTCACTCAGATCAAGGGAAACTACGGCGAGCTCATAATAGAAACTTTTGCCCGATTTGAGAATGATGAGCCGGTGCTCTTCTATACGTGGACACCGAATTGGACGGTATCAGAGCTCGTTATTGGTGAGGATATCATGTGGTTGAGCGTGCCCTTTAGCACATCGCCCGACTCGGACGAAGTGAGCACTGTTGTAGATAACATCGCTGGATGCCTGGAATCTCCGTGCGACATGGGCTTCGAGGTAAGCGACATCCGAGCAGTCGCTAACATTGATTTCCTGGCGCAGAATCCAGCAGCAGCTGCCTTAATGGAGGCCGTCAAAATACCGCTGCTTGATATTTCGCTGCAAAACGCCCTGATGTCCGCCGGAGAAAACAGCGAAGAAGATCTCCGCCGCCACGCGGTTGAATGGATAGCCGACAATCGAGAACTCGTCGATCAGTGGCTTACGCTGGCAAGGGACGCCGATTGATGAATCTTTCTGAGAATCGGCGCCGGCGCGTGGTGCTCAGGTGGTCACTCACATTCCGGGAACACAATGCTTCGTAGTCTGAAGATCCGAACCAAAATCCGGATTGCATTCGCGCTGATCGCTATCGCAGCGGTCAGCGTCATCGGATACCTCGCGTATAGCTCGGGCAAATCCGCTCACGAAGAAGAAGCCTTCAAGAAACTTACCGCCATACGAGAGATGAAGGCAGGTCAGATCGAGGCCTACTTTCAACTGATCTCTGATCAGGTGATTACGCTGTCGGAAGATCGTATGACGATTGCAGCTATGCGAGGGTTCGAAGATGGTTTTCGTTTTGTAGGTAGCGAACTTGACTACAGTCCCTCGGAAATGGAATCGATACAGCGAGAGATCAACACGTACTACGAAGATGAATTTATTGGCAGGTTGATCGTGAACCTGCTGGAGGACATTTCTGCTTCAGCATATGTACCCTCAGATGAGACCACTCAGATTCTGCAATATCTCTACACGGCGTCGAATCCAAACGCTGTAGGTTCAAAGCATCTACTAGATGATGCGGGAGATGGCAGCATATACAGCAATATTCACGAGACTTATCATCCAATCATCAGAAACTACTCGGATCGATTTGGATACTACGATATCTTCCTGGTCGACCTTGATGGCAACATTGTTTATTCGGTGTTCAAAGAGGTCGATTATGGGACTTCTCTGCTAACGGGGCCCTATAGCGAGACCAACTTTGCCGAGGCATACATACAGGCGAGGGACGCCGACGAGAAGACTTCTCATGCTCTGGTGGATTTTGAACCCTATCAGCCATCTTATGATGCCCCGGCTGCTTTTGTCGCCTCGCCGATCTTTGATGGTGAAGAGAAGATCGGCGTTCTCGTGTTCCAAATGCCAATTGGCCGAATAGACGCCATCATGACAAGCAACCAGCAGTGGGAGGATGTGGGGCTTGGAGAAAGCGGTGAAACATACATCCTTGGCGATGATTTCACGCTCCGAAATCAATCGAGATTCCTGATTGAGGACGAAGAAAATTACCTCCAGATACTAAAAGACCGTGAGTTTCCGATTCCTATTGTTGCCAAGATCCGGAGTCTTAATACCTCGATCGGATTACAGGAGGTCACATCGAACGGGGGAATCGCGGCTCTTGAGGGTGAAGAAGGCGAGGCTATTTTCCCCGATTACCGCGGCGTGTCAGTGCTCTCATCGTATAAGCCGCTGGACATCGCGGGAGTCAATTGGGCCATTATGAGTGAGATCGATGAGACCGAAGCCTTTCAGTTCGTGACTGAGCTTGGAAATCGCACCCTCGCATTTTTGCTCTTTACGATCGTCGGTGTTTTCGCCGTCGCAACCTGGTTTGCGAGATCAATAACGAACCCCCTGAGCAAGTTAACAGGCTATTCGCGCGCACTGTCCAAGCATGATTTTGGGCAGGACGAGCCATTTGCTCACTCAGCAGAGCTCGACGAAATCAGCGTGGGTGAAGACGAAATTGGTGAGCTGGCCGGCGCATTCCAGATCATGCAGACCGAGCTCGACGATTCCATCACCACTCTGATTGAAACCACGACCGAGAACGAGCGCATGGAAAGCGAGCTCAACATTGGTCGTGAAATACAAATGAGCCTGCTGCCTCTAGACTTTCCTGACGACCCTCGCATCACGATTCACGCTCAGCTGGTAGCGGCCCGCGAGGTTGGCGGAGATTGGTACGACTTCTTTTTCATCGACGAAGACCGGGTTTGTTTTAATGTCGGAGATGTCGCGGGAAAGGGGGTTCCTGGTGCGTTGTTTATGGCAGTCGCCAAAACATTGATCAAGTCGAGAGCCGCCCTCGATCATTCAACGGCTAGCATCATCGAGTACACCAATCGTGAACTCAATAAAGACAACACCAACATCATGTTTGCTACCATCTTTCTCGGTATCCTCAATATTCGCACCGGTGAATTGCTCTACACAAATGCCGCACACAATCCTCCCTACATTGTGAGTCAGGATCGTAAAGTAGTGCCCCTTGACCATCGACACGGAGTCATGGTCGGACCCATGCCAGACTCAAAATATGAGGAAGAGCGGATTGCCCTTACTGATGATGATCTACTCGTGATTTTCACCGACGGGGTTACAGAAGCGATGAATCCAAGCGTCGAGTTGTACTCCGAAGAGCGGCTCGAACGTCTGTTGTCATCGAGGGATTCACGACCGGCAAAAGAAATGATCGACTCGATATTTTCGGAAGTCAATCAATTCGCATCGGGAGCAGAGCAATCGGACGACATCACAGTACTGGCTGTTCAATACCACGGAGCTAGCCAAGACTCTGATGACAGGCAATTGAGCATGACTATTAAGAATGAAGTCTCTGAAATCGAACGATTTCAAGGCCAGTTTGCTGATTTTGCCGCGGAGCAGGGAATCTCTCCCACGATAATGCAAAAGGTTCAGGTCGTCCTCGAAGAAGTCCTATCAAACATAATTTTTTATGCCTTTGACGACAACAAGGATCATGAAATCGAAATTACGATGGATATCAATGAGGAGCACCTAAATCTCACAATCGTCATCATCGATGATGGACTTCCGTTCAATCCGTTGGAAGCCGAGAAACCTGATACAAGGCTGGCATTGCAGGATCGGGAGATCGGCGGTTTAGGGATCCATCTGGTGATCAATCTGATGGATGAAGTTACATATGAACGTAGAGGGGAGCAGAACGTTATCACGCTAACGAAAAAGATCGAGTAGGATTTAAGTCGGTACAATATTCGCTAAATCAACGGGAGGAATTCAATGGAACACAACGTAATAATTGATGGCGACATTACCATCGTCGAATTGGCCGGCAACATCGACATCGCCAGCGCTGCCTCATTTGATGAAACGATTAGTGGTCTGATTGATAACGGTCAAACGACTATGCTGCTCGACTTTTCAAGAGTCGAGTTTATCGCAAGCATGGGGTTGCGCATGCTGCTCAAGACCGGGCAGCGCATAGAGAGCGAAGACGGCAAACTCCATATTTGCTGCATCAATGATACGGTCAGCTCCGTTTTTGGCATGGTGGGGCTTGATACGATCATCCCTGTGTTCGAAACCAAGGAGCTTGCACTGGAGGGCCTTGCCTAGGTCCTATCTCCCAACTGATATCCATCCTTCTCCAGATAAAAAATAGTACTCGCCATATTCCTGCAGCCTTGTCCTGAGGGCTTTCATCGTCCCTGTATCAGGTGACATTCTTCACTGCAGCTTGAGTTGTCTGACAATTGACCGCCGTGCGGGCGAATGTTAGACTGATTTTTGTCCGCCAAACTTGGCGGACTCAAACTCGGCGGAACACCTCAAGCGCGACTTTGAACGCACCGTCCAGCCATTTCTCATCTCAACTGCTTGTCGACGTGGCCATGGGCCGCGCCCATGCCGATCTCGTCGTGCGCGGAGGCCGCTGGGTTTCCGTCCAGTCTGGAGAAATCCTCGATTCAACTGACATTTCCATCAAAGATGGGCGGATCGCTTATGTGGGCGAAGACGCTGCGCACACGATAGGCGAAGAAACACAGATCATCGAGGCGGACGGGCGCTACCTTGTTCCCGGGCTGCTAGACGGCCATGTGCATATCGAATCCGGGATGATCACGATGACCCAGTTTGTACGCGCCGTTCTCCCGCGTGGCACGACCGGGATATTCGTCGATCCGCACGAGATTGCCAACGTGTTTGGTCTCTACGGAATTCGGATCATGATTGAAGAGGCCGCTATTCAGCCGATCCACGTTTGGGTGCAGGTGCCCTCATGCGTTCCTTCTGCTCCTGAACTTGAAACCGCAGGTGCCGCTATCGGTCCGAAAGAAATCGAGGAAGCGCTGACCTGGCCCGGCGTAATTGGGCTGGGGGAAATGATGAATTTTCCTGGGGTCATCGCCGGCGACGGCGAGTTGCATGCAGAAATGGCGCTGACACGTGAAGCCCGGCGGGTGATTGGAGGCCACTACGCCTCAGAGGATCTCGGCCTTCCGTTTCACGGATACGCCGCGGGAGGGCCGGAAGACGATCACGAGGGTACCCGCATGGAGGACGCGATCGCGCGCGTGCGGCAGGGGATGAAGGTCATGATGCGTCTCGGTTCGGCCTGGCATGATGTGGCGGAGCAGGTGCGTGCCGTGACCGAGCAGGGGCTCGATCCACGGCATTTCATTTTGGTCACCGACGACAGCCATTCTGGAACCTTGGTCAACGAAGGACATATGGACCGCGTCGTGCGGCATGCCATCAAGCAAGGACTTGAGCCGATGACCGCACTTCAGATGGCGACGCTCAACACAGCAGAGCACTTTGGCGTTGCGACCGAAGTCGGCCAGATCGCGCCAGGCCGGTTTGCGGACATTCTACTGGTGGATGATCTCGAGAACATGGAGATGGATACGGTGATCTCCAAGGGAGTGGTCGCCGTGAATCAGCACGAATTAATGGTCCCAACTCCAGAATTTGAATACCCTCCGGTCGTTAGATCGTCGGTGATCCTTTCAAAACGCCTGACTCAGGAGGACTTTGTGATTCCGGCGACCGAAGACGGGTTAGTGCGCGCCAATGTTATCGGAGTGATTGAAAACCAGGCGCCCACCCGCCATCTTCGACTTGAAATGCAAGCGACCCATGGGGAACTGCGCGTAGACCTGGAACGGGATGTCGCCAAAGTAGCGCTCATCGAGCGACACGGGGGAACCGGCGAGGTCCAAGTAGGCTTGGTTCAAGGTTTCGGGTTCGCGGTCCAATGCGCTGTGGCCTCGACCGTGGCTCACGATTCGCATCACATGCTTGTTGTGGGTACCGACGAAGGCAGCATGGCGGCGGCTGCCAACGTGCTGGATGAAGTCGAAGGCGGCATGGTCGTTGTGCGAGAAGGCGAACCTATCGCCTTGGTCGAGCTCCCGATCGCGGGACTGATGTCGGACGAGCCAGCAGAGGTTGTAGCCGAGAAGGTCGACCGGCTCTTGGATGCTTTCCGGGAATGTGGCTCCACGCTCAACAGTCCCATCATGCAGCTGAGCCTGCTGGCGCTGGTCGTGATCCCCGAACTACGAATTTCCGATAAAGGCTTGGTAGATGTAAATAAATTCGAGCTCATCCCGCTGGTGGAAGAACCATCATGACTCGAGGAGGAGCACCTTATCGGCGAACTACGGAAGCGCTCGCTGACCTGTTGGCACAGAGCGAGCCTGGCACCGCGTTGCCATCGGAGCCTGCCCTGGCTGAACAGTTTGGTGTGTCGCGGGCTACGCTGAGGGAAGCGATGCGGGGGTTCGAGGATCGCGGGCTCATCGAGCGGCGCCAGGGAGTGGGCACTTACGTTCGGCCGAAGGTCATCGAGGCCGGCCTCGAAGAGCTGGTGAGCATCGAAACTCTGGCCAGCCAGATCGGCTTGGAAGTGACAATGGGCGATTTGCAGATCATTAAGCGCAAACGCACAGAGGACGAACCTGGCAAGGTCGAGGTGCTGGAGATCTCACGAGTGATATTGACCGACAGCCAACCGGTAGCGCTCTTGATCGATGTAATCCCCGCAGATTTAGTTTCAGTCAAAGAGTTGGGGCCAGAATTTCATGGCTCTGTGCTGGATCTGCTTCTGAAGCGTGGTCAGCCTGAGCTCGACTACTCAGCGACGGACATTAACGCCGTGGCTGCAGATTCCAGAGTCGCAGATCGACTTGGAGTGGATCGAGGGGCTGTGCTGCTCGTACTGGAGGCGGGGCTCTTTGACCGAGAAGGGCAAATTGTAGATCGATCGGCAAGCTATTTTCTCCCCGGGGTTTTTCGGTTTCACGTCGTTCGCCGTGTAGGAAGAGGAGTAATCTAATAGTGGGTTCTAAGGAGACGATAAAAGATGCGTAGTTTTTCAGGACGAGACATTCTTTCACTAAAGGGTTTTGAGCGCGCGGAGTACTTCCGAGTGTTTGAGACCGCCGATCGTTTGGCCCATATCGCCCGCGATCGGCGAAATTCTGATCTTCTGGCTGGAAAGATACTGGTCACGGCTTTCTACCAACCCAGCACGCGCACGCGACTGGCCCATGAATCGGCCATGCTGCGCCTTGGCGGCGAGGTCACCGGATTTTCTGATGCGAAGATGACCCGCGCCGGTGACTTCTACCAGGAGTCAATCAAAGACACCGTGCACATGTTGGAGTATTACGGCGATGTGATCGTCATGCGTCACTTTGAGCAGGGCGCTCCGGCTGAGGCCGCAAAGTGGGCCAGCGTGCCGGTAATTAACGCTGGCGATGGGTGGGGCGAACACCCCACGCAAGTACTCACCGATATGTACACGATCCTAAAAGAGAAGGGCACGTTGGACGGCCTGCACTTCGTGCTGGTGGGCGATATGCGCATGCGCACCATGCACTCCATGAGCTATGCCATGAGCCAGTTTGACATCACAGCCAGCTATATTTCGCCAGAGGACATGTCGCTGACTGATGAGTTCAAAAAGGAGATCGACGAGCTTAATCTGGAGTACGAAGAGGTGGAGCACATCGACCAGGTTATTGACAAGGCCGACGTGATCTACATGGAGCCGGTGGTGCAGCCGGATTACACCAAATCGGTTGATGAGCGCGAGGGGGACGTCGGTTTGACGCCTGCCAACTATCAGGTGACCCGCGAGCTGATGAAGAAGGCCAAGAGCGATTCGATCATCCTGCACTCTTTGCCGCGGATGGACGAACTGCTGGAAGAGGTGGACTATACCCGGCACGCCCGCTACTGGGAGGAAGCCTTCAACGGAGTGGTGATGCGCATGGCGCTACTATCGCTCGTATTGGGAGCGATGGAATGAAGACGGACTTAAGCGGACGCGACCTGATCGGAGACCTGGATTTCACCAAGGAGGAGGTCCAAACCGTTCTGGATGTGGCCTACGATCTCAAGCGTAAGCGAGCGCTGGGCGAATCACACGCCTATTTGCGCGATAAAACGCTTGCCATGCTGTTTTTCTTTAGCAGCACGCGAACCCGTGGTTCATTTGAATCAGGCATGGCCCAGCTGGGCGGGCATGCGGCGTTCATTGAATCCAAGACCACCCAGATCGCCCACGGAGATACCGAACGCGAGATCGGCGATATTTTCGGGCGCTATTTCGATGGCATCGCTATCCGGCATGTGGATTGGGGGGTTGGCAACCAGTACCTTAACTTTGTTGCGGATGCCTCACGAGTGCCGGTGCTCAACATGCAGTGCGAGATCTACCACCCGTTTCAGATCCTGGCCGACCTCATGACCATTCAGGAAAAGAAAGGTCCGGATCTGCGGGGCGTCAAGATGGTGGTCTCATGGGCATACGCCGCGTCATACCTCAAGCCGGTCTCTGTTCCACAATCCCTCATCCTCCAAATGCCGCGGTTCGGCGTGGACCTGACGCTGGCGCATCCTCCAGAGTTCAAGCTGATGCCGGAGGTGATGGAACAAGCTCGAGCAGAAGCGGAGAAGGCCGGGACAAAGTTTGAGGTCGTCGACGACATGGAAGCTGGGTTCGATGGAGCGGAGGTGGTTTACGCCAAGTCATGGGGACCGCTGTTCACGACACAAGATCCAGAAGAGGGTAAGCAAATTCAAGACAAATATGAGGACTGGATCACAGATGAACGCAAGATGTCAATCGCGCACAAAGATGCGACCTATATGCATCCGTTGCCGGCAGATCGAAATGTTGAAGTGACCGACGCAGTCATCGACGGACCACAGAGCGTAGTATTTGATGAGGCAGAAAACCGCCTGCATGTTCAAAAGGCGGTGATGGCTCTAACGATGCGCTAGGCGGCCTTATCGTTGAAAAAGCGGTCATGGCTTTTATCGGGCTTTAGGCCGTGAACCGCATCTAGCTCCAGAAAGAGAAAAAAATGAAAAATGGTTCAGGTGGAAAAGTAGCCGTTGTAGCGGTTGGCGGGAATTCGCTCATTAAGGACAAAGACCACAAAACCATCCCAGATCAATACTACTCGGCGGCGTTATCTATGCACAATATCGCGGGGATGATCCAAAGCGGCTGGGATGTAGTCATCAGCCATGGGAATGGACCGCAAGTGGGCTTTATTTTGCGCCGTTCGGAACTCTCCAGAGAAGAGCTGCATGAGGTGCCGCTCGATTACTGTGGTGCGGATTCGCAAGGCGCGATCGGATATATGTTTCAACGAGCGCTTCATAATGAATTTTCAAAACGCGGCATACAGAAACAGGTCGTAGCCGTCGTAACTCAGGTACTCGTCGACCAGGAAGACCCGGCTTTTGATAATCCGAGCAAACCTATCGGATCATTCATGGATGAGAGCTTGGCCACCGCGCGAGCGAATGCAGAAGGTTGGGCCGTGGTCGAAGATGCCGGGCGCGGCTGGAGGAGAGTTGTTCCATCGCCGCTGCCAATAGAAATTATGCAGCGTGAGGCCATTGAGTCGCTAGTTGCAGCAGACTTTGTAGTGATCGCGGTTGGAGGCGGCGGAATCCCTGTCGTTGAACATGAAGACGGAAGCATTTTTGGAGTCGAGGCGGTCATCGACAAAGACTTTGCCTCTGCGTTGCTCGCCTCACAGATTGGCGCAGACATGCTGCTTATCTCAACAGCGGTCCCGCAGATTGCGTTAAACTATAATCAGCCAGAACAACAGTGGTTGGATAAGATGACCTTGGCAGAAGCCAAGGCCTTCATGGAGCAAGGCCATTTTGCTAAAGGAAGTATGGAGCCCAAGGTTCAGGCGATCATCAACTACCTTGAGGCTGGAGGCAAAGAAGCCTTAGTGACGAATCCGGAAAATATCGAGCGAGCGCTCGCCGGCGAGACAGGGACCAGAATCGTCCCCTGAACGCCGGCGACTCATTTAATGGAAGGAGGTGGGCACGCTCACGAATTGCTCCATGAAGAACTGGATCACTATCCTGAAGTTCTGAAGGTTTGAAATAGGAGGAGTGTAAATGTCATTCAAGACCGTATGGCGAGGAATGACCCTGCTGTTGGTGTTCGCCCTGCTGCTGGCAGCATGTGCGACAGAGGAAGAACCCGAGATAGTAGGTGGCTTCGAAATTCCCGCTGTCGAAGACGGCAAGTTTAACGTGGCCATGGTGCTCATAGGCCCCCACGATGATGGCGGCTGGAGCGAGGCTCACTGGGATGGGCTCAACTACATCGAGGACAATGTCGATAACACGAATGTTGCGTTCATCGAATTGGTTCCGGAGGGAGCCGACTCCGAGCAGGTCTTCCGCAGCCTGGCCCGCAAGGGTTTCGATCTGATCATTGGGACCTCCTTTGGCTACATGGATCCGATGGAGATCGTGGCGGAAGAATTTCCGGATGCAATGTTTGTCCATCTCACCGGGTTCAAGACCAACGGCACGAACTACGGGAACATGTTCGGCGAGATGGAAGTTATGAAGTATCTCGCAGGAATGCTGGCAGGATCCCGCGCCAAGACCGACGGCAATCCGAGACTGGGATACATGGCGACCTTCCCCATCCCCGAAGAAATTCGCCTGGGGAATGCCATCATGCTCGGCGCCAAGCAGACGTGCCCAGAGTGCACGCTGGACATCCGATGGATCAACACCTGGCATGATCCGGTAATCGAGAAAGAGGGTGCAGCTTCGCTCTTCGATGCCGGCGTACACGTGGTCTTCACCGGCGCAGATACTCCTGCTGCCGGAGATGTGGCAACGGAGAGAGGCCTGTACGGTGTGAATTACGATCACGTCAATGCGTGCCAGACTGACGGCTGCCTTACGGCTCCCTATTGGACCTGGGGCCCGATCTATGCGGACATCGCGCAAGGGACGATGGACGGCACTTACGAACCTGGCTTCCAGTACTTTGACTCGGCAGCTGGCGGTATGGGGCTATTCGGGTTCATGGAAGGCCAGACTCCGCAGCCGGGTGTCGATGGCCTGCCGGCCGCAGACGTTCAGCTCGTAAGGGACACGCTGGCCGCTGCACTTAGAGGCGATTTCAATCGCTTCGATGTGTTCAAAGGCCCAATCTTTGACAATCAGGGCAACATGATCCTGGCCGATGGCGTGTCACTCGAACAGCTGGACCTGGATGGTTTTGCTGAATTTGGATCGCCTTGCGAGACATGCATGTACTGGTGGGCCGAAGGGGTGACGGCTGAACTGCCAGATCTTTAGAGTTAGTCAAGACCCGTAATTTGCTTTGCGGGCTCGTTCCAAAGACGTAGCAGAACATAAACGCCTTTCCTGGCGGCGCGTGAAGAGCGCGCCGCCCGGGTGGTGTTTGGACTGAGAGGCGATGGACAATCTCATTGAAATGCGGGGGATCACAAAGCGATTCCCCGGTGTGATTGCCAACGAAGATGTGGATTTCAAGCTCCGCCACGGAGAGATCCACGCGCTGCTGGGCGAAAACGGAGCCGGCAAGAGCACGCTGATGAGCGTGCTTGCAGGGCTCTATCGGCCGGAGGCAGGAACCGTGCTTGTGCGTGGAAATCCTGCCACGTTCAACTCACCCCGCGACGCGATCGACCTGGGGATTGGAATGATCCACCAGCACTTCACCTTGATCCAATCTCAGACGGTGACCGAGAATATCCTGCTCGGCCTCGACGAACCCAGATTCCTTATGCGCTTGTCGCGCTATGACAAGCAGATGGCGCATATTGGTGACCAATTCGGATTGCAGGTAACTCCGGATGCGAAGATTTGGCAGCTCTCGGTCGGCGAGCAGCAACGAGTGGAGATCCTGAAGATGCTGTATCGAGGGGTGGAAGTGCTGATCATGGACGAGCCGACATCCGTGCTTGCCCCTCAAGAGATCGACGAGCTCTTCAAGACCTTGCGATCCATGGTTGCAGAAGGTAAGTCGATTGTGTTCATCAGCCACAAGCTGCATGAGGTGATGACCATTGCGGATCGGATCACGGTCCTGCGCCAGGGCAAGGTCACCGCGGCCGGCATCGATCCAGCGACTACCTCAAAGGCCGAGCTGGCCAATCTCATGGTCGGCCGCAAGGTGCTCTTCGAGCTGGAGAAAATTGATCGAGAGCCCGGCGACGTTGTGTTGGAACTTGCTGGGGTGAGCGCCGACAACGATAAGCGCCTTCCGGCGCTGCGATCGATCGATCTCAAGGTCCGTTCAGGCGAGATCGTAGGTGTAGCCGGCGTGGCCGGAAACGGGCAATCCGAGCTTGGTGAGGTAATTACAGGTTTGCGGACCTGCACAAGCGGAAGCATCCGGGTTAACGGAAAAGACGTCACCAATCGCTCTGCCCGAACTTCGATTGATTTCGGGGTGGCCCACATCCCAGAAGACCGAACCCACGTGGGCACCGCGCCCAATCTAAGCATCACCGACAACGTGATCATGAAGAAATATCGAACTCCTCCAATTGCCAGGCGTACCTTGTTGGATCGCGATGCAGCCCAAAAAATGGCGGAAGGACTCAAAGCGGAATATACGATTCTGGCGCCGAGTGTGGAGACGCCAACCCGGATGCTTTCCGGCGGGAATCTTCAGCGTGTAATCCTGGCGCGTGAGTTGTCATCCGAACCGACTCTGCTGATCGCCATGCAACCTACGCGCGGTCTTGATGTGGGCGCCATCGAGGGCGTACAGCGGATGCTGCTGGAGCAGCGTGATGAGGGTGCCGCGATCCTGCTTGTTTCGGAAGAACTTGAAGAGATATTCACCCTGAGCGATCGAATTGTGGTCGTTTACGAGGGTGAGATCGTGGCCGACGGAGTCGAAGCGGATGCTGCGAAGGTCGGACTGCTGATGACCGGCGGTTCCCACGAAGCGGCCGAGGAGCACGCAGCATGACCTCGACCACTACTGACGCTCGCAGGTCGTTCCGTTTTCCGCTGGAACTGCAGATCGAACCCCGCATGGATTCCCCGCGCTGGCTGGCGCCACTGGTCTCGCTGGTGGCGGTTTTGCTTGCCCTGGTGATGGGCGCGGTCGTGCTTGCCCTCGTTGGCGGAAACCCGTTCCGAGCTTACGCGCATATCGCCGGCGCTGCATTTGGCAGCCTGGGAGTGTTCTCAGACACGCTGGTCAAGGCGACCCCGCTCATCTTCACCGGTACCGCTTGCGCAGTTGCCTTCAAGATGAAGCTGTGGAACATTGGGGCCGAGGGTCAGTTTTTCATGGGAGCCCTGGGAGCGAGCATTGTTATCCTGGCCGGCGTGGTTTCTGAAGATGCCTCTCGCTTTGTTACGCTGCTTGCAATGGCCGTTGCCGGCGCGCTATTTGGTGCCGCCTGGGGGTTTATCCCAGGCATATTAAAGGCGCGTTTGGGAGTGAATGAAATCATTACGACGTTGATGTTGAACTACATCGCGTTCGCGCTGGTTAACTACTTCATCTTTGGCATTTGGAGCGAGGGCGGCTTCCAAATGACGCGCACCTTTCAGCGTGCTGCCTGGTTCCCACGGCTATCAGATCTTGCTGAGCAATTCCCAATCATGAGAGGGCTCACCACCCACGCCGGTTTCATCTTCGCGGTAGTGGTTGCGATCATCGCCTGGTACATTCTCTTCCGCAGTTTGTGGGGTTACGAAATTCGCCTCATCGGCGACAACCCGCGCGCGGCGAAATATGCGGGCATCAAGATCACGCGCAACACCGTCCTGGTCCTGATGCTCTCCGGGGGTATCGCGGGTCTGGGCGGGATGTCTGAGATATCGGGAGTCATCCACCGATTACAAAGTTCGATCTCTCCCGGCTACGGATTCACCGGCATCATAATCGCCTGGCTGGCCAAGCTTAATCCGCTGCTTGTGATCCCAGTTTCGATCCTCTTTGGGGGGCTCATTCTGGCAGGTCGCGAAATCCAGCCTGCCGGCGTACCGCGCTTGATTCAAGGAATCATCCTATTCATGCTGATCGCGAGCGAAGTATTCCTACGCTATCGCGTGCGGCTCGTACGTCGGACAGCCTGAGGAGCCCATGGATCCGATCATCATCCTTCATGCGGGTCTTGCAACGGGAACCGTGCTGCTATTCGCTACCATAGGAGAAATTTTCGCTGAACGGTCCGGCATCATGAATCTAGGCCTGGAAGGCATGATGCTCATCGGCGCCATGGCTGCATTTAGCGTCACAGTCGCCACCGGGAACGGCTGGCTAGGGATCGCGGTCGCGATGCTGGCTGGAGGCGCGTTGTCCATGCTGCATGGGGTGGTTACGATCCACTTTCAAGCCGATCAAGTCGTAAGCGGCCTGGCGCTCACCTTTTTGGGTGTGGGCCTGGCTCTCGTTCTCGGTGAGGGGCTCAGCAAAGCCGGCACGATTTCGCTGCTGCCCCGGCTTACCATTCCCATTCTGTCCTTAATTCCCGTCATCGGGCCGATTTTTTTCACCAATCAAAGCGTCCTGGTTTACGTGGGCTACTTGCTGGTTCCATTTTCCTGGTTCTATATCAACCGCACCCGTCCAGGGATGCACCTGCGCGCAGTTGGTGAGAACCCATCTGCAGCAGATGCGATGGGCGTAAATGTCTACCGGCAGCGATACGCGTATGTGTTCGTGGGTGGACTGCTGGCTGGATTGTCCGGGGCCACCATCAGCCTGGCGGTCTCGCCGGGATGGTTTAGCGAGCTGACCACCGGCGGCCTGGGGTGGATCGCAGTCGGGCTGGTGATCTTTGCAGCCTGGAATCCCTGGCGGGCTGCCTTCGGCGCCTACGCGTTCGGCGCGTTGCGGCGAACAATCCTCGATATCCAGGGCCCGCAGCTGCTGCTTGGCCTGAGAAATCCATTTTTCTTCAATCCGTATTACGGCTTCTTCTTGCAGATGCTGCCTTTCGTATTTGTCATCGTTGTACTTATCATCGGCTCACGCGAGGCGGTACGTAAGAGAATGGGCGCGCCTGCGGCGCTGGGCTTACCGTACGTTCGAGGCGAACGAGGCTTGTGATCACCGTGGTGCTGACTACGCGCAGCGGCCCGGCTTCGACGCATGCCTCAACCTAGGATAACTCCCCGATGAAATTTCTTGGATATCAGTGCTCGATGTGCGGTGAGCTGTATGGTCCCGCCGATGTGGCCTACACCTGCCCCGAAGATGGAAGCAACCTGGATGTGCGAATCGACTATTCCTCCATTCAAGACGCAGTCTCGGTCGAATCTATCTCTGCTGGACGCGAAAGTTCGATCTGGCGCTACTTGCCGCTGCTGCCGGTAGAGGATCCAGGCAATCGGGGCACTCAGCTGTGGGCGGTGGGGTGGACGCCGCTGATTCGATCTGGCCGGCTGGCCAAGGGATTGGGGCTGAAGGCTCTGTGGTTCAAGGACGACGGGCGCAACCCAACCGCTTCATTTAAGGACCGGGCCAGCGCGGTGGTCGTGGCGCGGGCGATGGAGATCGGTGCTCAGACCGTGATTACTGCCTCGACCGGTAACGCAGGTGCAGCTCTCGCTGGAATGGCGGCTGCCGCAGACGTTCCGGCAGTCATTCTGGCTCCATCCAACGCACCGCAGGCCAAGGTCGCTCAGCTTCTCATTTATGGTGCTCAAGTCGTCCTGGTTGACGGAAACTACGATCAGGCCTTCGACCTCTCAGTGGAGGCCGCCGAAGAATTTGGATGGTACTGCCGCAACACCGGCTACAACGCTTTCACGGCCGAGGGAAAGAAGACCGCCGCCTTCGAAATCTGCGAGCAGCTTTCGGAATCGGGCGTTGATCAATGGGAGGCGCCGGAGGCAGTCTTCGTTTCAGTGGGTGACGGAAATATCATCACCGGCCTCCACAAAGGGTTCAAGGATCTGTTCGAGCTCGAGTGGATCGATCACATTCCCCGCATCTACGGGATTCAATCCATCGGATCAGCGGCGGTGACGAATGCCTTCGAGGCAGGTGCGGCGGAAATTGAGCCAGTTCAATCGAACACTCTGGCGGACAGCATTTCGGTTGATCTGCCGAGGGATGGATTACGGGCACTGCGGGCCGCGCGTGATACGGGCGGGGCGATGATTGCTGTTGAAGATGAAGCTATACTGGAATCGATTCGCACCCTTGGCCGCGAGGCCATTTTTGCGGAGCCGGCAGGAGCAACGGCATACGCCGGATTAGAAGCGGGAGTGGGCGAGGGAATGGTAACTCCGGATGAGCGGATCGTGGTGGTGATCACCGGCAGCGGTCTCAAGGACGTTCCAGCTGCGATGCGCGCCGCTGGCGAGGCGACCGTGATTGAGCCGACGCTCGATGCGTTGCGAGAAGTCGTAGGCTAGCAGTCGCTTCGACATGTTCATCCCCATGCGCATAGCCAAATCAAGGAACTGAAGACTGGAAGAGAAATCGAGCACGTGCTTTTTTTACCGGAATGGCATAGCATATCGACGAGCAAATGGAAACAAAAATAGCAAGCAAACAGCCGACTTTTTCAGTGGTCGGGCCGGTGTACGACGAAGTCGAAACGCTTCGCAATTTTTGCGATCGAGTGCAAGCTGCCATGGACTCAATTGGTGAGACTTGGGAGCTTGTTCTGGTGGACGACGGAAGCACGGACGGATCATCCGACGTCATTCGTGATCTCGCGTTCGAGGACATTCGAATTCGGCCGGTACTCTTTTCGCGCAACTTCGGACACCAGATCGCCGTAACCGCTGGAATGGATTACAGCCGCGGTCAGGCGGTAGTGATCATCGACACCGATCTCCAGGATCCTCCGGAGCTGATCGCCGAGCTGGTCGAGAAATGGCGCGAAGGTTATGAAGTGGTCTATGCCGTGCGTACGCAACGAGAAGGAGAAAGCTGGTTCAAGCGCACCACGGCGGCTATCTTTTATCGAGTGATCAACCGCATCACCGAGGTTGATATCCCGCTCGATGCAGGGGACTTTCGGCTGCTGGACCGCAAGGTGGTGGAAGCGCTCAAGAAGATGCGGGAGCACCATCGGTTCCCGCGCGCGATGACCGCCTGGGTGGGTTTCAAGCAGATTGGAGTTGGCTACAAGCGCTCCGCCCGCCAGGCCGGCGAGACTAAATACCCATTCCGTAAAATGGTCCGTCTGGGGATCAATGCCGTCACGGGCTTTTCATATTTTCCACTGCAGCTAGCGACATTTTTCGGGTTCATCTGTGCAATGCTTGCCATCGTGGCCATTCCGATGGTGATTTATCTACGATTGTCTGGCAGGGGTGAGCTTTCCGGCCAGGCTACTACCCTGATCGCGGTGCTATTCCTGGGTGGCGTTCAACTAATCTCGCTCGGTATTCTCGGGGAGTACATCGGCCGTCTCTATGACGAAGCAAAAAACCGCCCCCTGTACGTCCTCCGAGAGGAACCTGAGGAAGTCCTAGAAACAGAAAGGTAGATATGATCGATCTCACGTTGCACGAAGATCGGCTCGAACGAGCCGCCAGCCGCGCAAAGGAGCGCGGCATTATCATTCCCACCTTCGCTCAGATGAAGGACCCCTCCATCATTCCTGACGAAATCCGCGAAAAGCTTAGCCTGGCTGATCTGTGGGAGGTGGATCCGGTAAACCTTTTTCGAATCAACTGGCATAACGAGCCCGTGGATTCGGGTGGCGACTTCGGAGGAGTGAACTACATCGAACTCCCGACCAGTCTTACAGGTGTGGAGGCCAGGATACTTGCACTGGTCGGAATGTGGTTCCCAACTGGAGCTCATAAGGTAGGAGCGGCATTTGGCTGCCTCGTGCCCCCGCTCGTGACCGGACAATTTGATCCGACAAGTCAAAAGGCGGTCTGGCCGTCGACCGGCAACTATTGCCGGGGTGGGGCTTATGACTCGGCTTTGCTCGGCACCCAATCGGTGGCGATTTTGCCAGAAGGGATGAGCAAGGAACGTTTCGATTGGCTGGCGAATATCGCGGGAGAAGTTATTAAAACGCCGGGCAGCGAATCCAATGTGAAGGAGATCTTCGATAAAACCTGGGAGCTGCGCGCATCCGGCGAAGATCTCATGATCTTCAACCAGTTCGAGGAATTCGGCAATTACCTGTGGCACTACGAAATAACCGGGAATGCCATGCTGGAGGTTCTCGAGCAGGAACTTAAGCCAGGCGATGAATATCGCGGCTTGGTGCTCACGACCGGCTCGGCAGGCACGATTGGTTGTGGCGACTTCTTGAAACAGCAGTTCCCGGGAAGCAAGATCGCGGCCGGCGAGGCCTCTCAGTGTCCCACTCTGCTCGAGAACGGTTTCGGCGCACACCGCATTGAAGGCATTGGGGACAAGCATGTGCCATGGATCCACAATGTCAAGAATACCGACCTGGTAATCGACTTGGATGACGACGTGATTGTGCAGCTGGCGCGTCTCTTTAATGAACCGGCTGGCCTGAGATATCTTTCCTCTCAGGGAGTCCCAAATGAGACGATGCAGCAGCTCAACTTGCTCGGCTTCTCTGGCATCGCGAACCTATCGATGGCGATTAAGTTCGCTAAGTACTATGAACTGGGGAGCTCTGACGTCGTGATCACGGTTCTCACGGATTCGATGGATTTGTACCTGAGCCGACTGGGGGAGATGCGCCGAGAGCAAGGCGAATATACTGAATTGGATGCAGCAGGAGATTTCGCTCGATATCTGCAGGGTCTTACTACGGATAATATGCTGGAGCTCCGCTACACAGATCGGCGCCGGATCCACAACCTGAAATACTTCACCTGGGTCGAGCAGCAGGGCAAAACCTATGAAGAGATCACGGCCCAGTGGTACGACGCGGAATACTGGACGGACACGCAGGGTCAGGTGGAGGAGATCGACAAGCACATCGAGGAATTCAACGCGAGGGTTAGCGCGAGCTAGAAACCCAGAACTCTGGCAACGGGGGCTGTCTCATTTGCGAATTGAGACAGCCCCTTTGTATTTTGATCTTCGACAATCTCAAGCAGCTTACTGGCTAATAAACAAGGACAAGTGGCAGATATCGATGAGCATATCGTCACTTTCAAAGAAAGGGAGAGATCTTTACAGTTGGGTTGACTGGTCTTAAGTGACCTATCTCACACTACAAGCGGAAAACTGAGATAACAGCCCAACCATTCTTCGTCCGCTACCCTCGCCTGGGTAGAGCTATTGAAATTCTGCTGCCATTCCTGGCTGCATTGGCCGCGCTCGCGGTTGGGGCAGTCATGCTGCTGCTGATCGGAGCTGACCCTCTGAGAGCCTACGGCGCCCTGGTCGAGGGCGCTTTCGGCAGCTCCAATGCCCTCGCAGAAACAATCGTAAAAGCCACCCCCCTACTTTTAGTTGCGCTTGGCATCGTGATCGCGTTTCGTGGTGGCATGATCAACATCGGTGGAGAGGGCCAGTACATCATCGGTGCCCTCTTCTCAACTTTCTTTGTGCTTCAGGTTCCCGACTGGCCAGCGCTGGTTGCTGTCCCGCTGGCAATTGTGTTTGGTTTTGTTGGTGGTGCGATCTGGGGAGGAATTGCAGGTGCGTTGAAGGCGTACCTGAATGTCAACGAGATCCTCAGCACGATCATGCTTAACTTGATCGCGGTGCAGATCATGAATTACGTGCTTCGGGGTCCCCTCATCGACCCTGTCCAATCTGCCGCCGCCTCTCAAATTCCACAAACCGCCCGCTTTGCTCAAGCCTTCGACCTCCCGCGCTGGACTCCCACACGCCTGCACGCGGGTGCGATATTGGCAGTAGTCCTGGCCTTTGTGGTTTGGGCATTTCTGTGGCGAACGACGATCGGCTACCGAATACGTGCTGTTGGACTCAGTACGTTTGCTTCTAAATACGCCGGTATTCGGGTGCGGCGCTACATGTTGCTTGCGTTGCTATTGAGCGGAGGCTTTGCCGGTCTGGCAGGTGGGATACAGGTGCTTGGGGTTAGCCACCGCATGGTTACCGATGGATCGGCAATGGGTTTCACGGGCAGCGTCGGTTTCAATGGCATCGTCGTCGCTTTGTTTGGGCAACTCCATCCGATCGGTGCAATCCCAGCTTCATTCTTATTCGGTGCACTGTTGGTTGGAGCCAACAAGCTTCAGCGCGTAGTACAGGTACCAGCCTCATTCATCACGGCTCTAAACGGCATGGTGGTGGTCTTCGTTGTAAGCAGCGAGTACTGGAAGAGGAAGTGGATGCGACAACGTGAGGAGGAGCGGGGTGCTGAACCGGCGATCACCGGAGGCAATCCCGCGGAGGAGTCCGCAGCATGATCGAAGACCTCTTCGCTGCCCCCGTCATCATCGGAATCCTGACTTCCGGTATGCGCCTGGCTACCCCCTACTTATTTGCTGGGCTTGGCGAGACCTTCTCGCAGCGCAGTGGCGTGCTCAATTTGGGGGTTGAGGGGCAAATGCTGGTGGGGGCTTACGCGGGCTTCTTTGTCGCCCTCGTAACAGAGAACCCGTGGCTCGGATTGGCGACTGCCGCGCTGGTTGGAGCGCTTATGGGCTTGGCCATGGCTTTCGTTAGCGTTAACTTGCAGGCTCAGCAAGGGATCAGCGGAATTGGTTTCTTCTTGTTTGGGCTGGGCATTAGCGAGCTTCTTTTTCAAAAGATGGTGGGCACTGTGGAAACGGTTAGCGGATTTCGACCTGTCCACATCCCGGTGCTTAGCGAATTGCCAGTCGTCGGAGAGGTCTTATTTCAGCACAATGTCCTGGTTTACACCGCCTTTCTGCTCGTGCCAATTTCGTGGTTTGTATTGAATAAGACCAACATTGGGCTAAACGTGCGCGCGGTAGGAGAAAACCCGCATGCGGCCGATTCGCTGGGCGTAAGTGTTGAGCGGACGCGATATGTGACGGTCACAATGGGCGGATTGCTTTCTGGCATAGCTGGAGCCTCGCTCTCCATCGCGCTCCTGAACGTTTTTCAACAGAATCTGACCAATGGAATTGGCTTCATCGCAGTGGCACTAGTGTATTTCGGTGGATGGCGCCCGTTTGGACTGCTGGCTGGAGCGCTACTTTTCAGCCTGGTCAATTCGCTGCAAGTCTGGGTACAGACGCTGGGGATTCCGATTGCTTCGGAGTTCGCAGTGATGATGCCCTACGTCCTTACGATTGTGGTCTTAGCGCTTGCTGGACAACGCGTTCGAGCGCCGTCAGCCCTAACCGTACCTTTCGAGCGCGGCGGCTAGCATCGTATCTAGGAGGTGGCCAGAACAAAATTAAGTATCCAATTCGTTTGGAAAAATCCTATCAGCAAGATCGAAAAAGGAGGAAGAAAGTGAAAAAAATGTATAGACACCTTGGCTGGGTCGTAGGGGCAGCCCTTATCCTGGCTGCCTGTCAGTCGGCAACGACTGAGGCTCCACCAGCGGATCAGCCGCCCGATCAGCCGGCGGAGCCCGCTGGTCCGTTCCGAATCGCGGTCGTGGCTCCCAGCCCGACCAACGACCTTGCGTTTACGCAGAGCATGTTTGATGCGGTGAGCGCTATACAAAGTGAGCGCGGTGATGACGCGATCGAGATCGCCTTCTCTGAGGGCATGTTCGTGGTCGACGACGCGGCCGCCGCTCTCCGTGACTACGCGACCGAAGGCTTCGATCTTGTGATCGCACACGGATCGCAATACGGCAGTTCCCTCCAGGAAATCGCCCCTGACTTTCCGGACACCAGTTTCGCGTGGGGGACTACGGTTGACACCTTCGGCCTGGACAATATCTACGCTTACGAGGCGCGCAGTGAAGAAGGCGGGTATGTAAACGGAGTGGTCGCTGCCCAGATGTCCGATAGTGGCATTCTCGGCGTCGTGGGTCCAATTGAGACCGGAGACGCAAAACTCTACGTGGATGGCTTTGTGGCAGGCGCACAATCGGCAAATCCCGATGTTGAAGTCAACGTGAACTGGATCGGTTCGTTCAGCGACGTTGCTTTGGCCTCAGAAGCGGCACAGACCCACATCAATGCCGGCGCTGATGTGCTGACTGGCACGGCACAAATGGTTGTAGGCGCAGTCGGCGTGGCGGAGGAAAATGGGGTGCTCTGGTTCGGCACACAAGCCAACCAAAGCTCACTTGCACCCAGTATCGTGGCCGCTAATCAGGTCTACGATTGGACCGTTGTTTTAGATCCGATGATTGACAGCATCCTCGCTGGAAACCTGGGAGGCGAATCCTTCGCGATTACTCTTGCCAATGGCGGATTGAATATCGAGTTCAACCCTGAGGTAGCTGTATCGGGTGATGCTACGGCGGCAGCCGATGATGCATATGACGGCATCGTTGCTGGAACAATTGATCCTCTTGCGTCAACCGGGGCAGCATATTGCGAGCCAATTCGGGTTGCAGTCGTAATGCCCAGCCCCATCAATGATCTGGCTTTCAGCCAGAGTATGTATGATGGTCTCGCGGCGATACAGGACGAGTGCGGCGATGATGTGTTCGAGTTTGCATTCTCAGAGAGCATGTTCGTCGTCGATGATGCAGCAGCGGCCCTGCGCGATTACGCGCTGGAGGGCTACAACCTTGTCATCGCTCACGGCTCTCAGTACGGAAGCTCACTGCAGGAAATCGCGCCTGATTTCCCGGATACAAGCTTCGCTTGGGGCACAACGGTTGACACCTTTGGGATGGACAATGTCTATGCCTACGAGGCCCGCAGTGAAGAGGGTGGCTATGTGAACGGCGTGATCGCCGCAGGTATGTCGGACAGTGGTGTGATCGGCGTGGTCGGCCCAATCGAAACGGGTGACGCCAAGCTCTATGTGGATGGCTTTGTACTTGGCGCGCAGTCGGTCGATCCGAGCATTGAGGTCAATGTGAACTGGATCGGGTCGTTCAGCGACGTAGCACTGGCATCCGAGGCTGCCCAGACCCACATCAACGCTGGGGCAGATGTGCTAACTGGCACGGCCCAGATGGTTGTCGGCGCGATCGGCGTGGCCGAGGAGGACGGAGTCCTGTGGTTCGGCACGCAGGCAAATCAGACTTCATTGGCGCCTGATATCGTGGTCGCCAATCAGGTCTACGATTGGACCGTGGTCCTCAAGCAGATCATCGGTAATTTCCACGCCGGGGACCTTGGGGGAGAGTCGTTTGCGCTTACGCTTGGCAACGGGGGGCTCAACATCGAATACAACTCTGGTGTTGATGTGCCGGCAGATGTGCGGTCTCTGGCGGACGACGCCGTCCAGGCCATCGGTGACGGCTCAATAACTGTCGATATGGGAGGTTAAGTCGAGAATCTATCGCGCGGTCCTTCCCCTCAGGAGATCCGATAGGGGAGGGGCCGCCGATGGGAAATTGATAAGTGACTACTGAAACTCTGCCTTCTGGCCACAAACGCATTTCCAGTCTTGAGATGCTGGGCATCGTTAAGCGTTTCCCTGGGGTGCTAGCAAACGATCAGGTGAATTTCGACGTGAAGACTGGCGAAGTGCATGCCTTGCTTGGAGAGAATGGTGCCGGCAAAAGCACCTTGATGAAGATTCTCTACGGGCTCTATCAGCCGAACAGTGGCGAGATTCGGCTCGATGGCGAGCGAGTCGAGATCCGGGAACCTTCGGATTCGATTGATCTGGGAATCGGCATGATCCATCAACACTTTATGCTGGTTCCCACCCTTACAGTCGCCGAAAACGTCGCGCTGGGGCTCAAATCCTCACGTGGGCCACTGACCGATCTACGCAAGGTGACCGAGCGCATTCACGAACTCGCGGAGCTGTATGGCCTGGAGGTTGATCCGGGTCAGCGCGTGTGGCAGCTGGCAGTCGGGGAACAACAACGGGTTGAAATCATCAAGGCGCTGTACCGCGGCGCAGCCTTATTGATCCTGGATGAGCCTACGGCGGTGCTCACACCGCAGGAGGTTGCAGAGTTCTTCCAGATTCTTCGGCAGATGACAAAGGAAGGGCATGCGCTGATCTTCATTTCCCACAAATTGCACGAAGTCATCGAGATCAGTAATCGGGTTACCGTGCTGCGCGACGGGCGCGTAGTCGCTGCTCAACCAACGTCAGAGACCACCAAGTCCGATTTGGCGCGCATGATGGTTGGGCGTGAGGTAGGCCTCTCCGACCGACAAGAAGCGGTCGAGCTAGGATCCGTGCGCCTCCGTTTGACCGATCTAACCGCCGACAGCGATCGGGGAACCCAGGCTGTTCGAGGCGTAAATCTTGAAGTCCACGCAGGTGAGGTGGTTGGCCTGGCCGGTGTCTCCGGCAACGGGCAGCGTGAATTAGCGGAGGTGATTTCTGGCTTGCGGCCAGCGACCGGTGGCCAGGTGTTGCTGGAAGATAAAGATATCACCGGCGCCACGCCTGAGAAGATCATGGAACAGGGGCTCTCCTATATTCCAGAGGAGCGGAATCGCGATGGCATGATCGGAGAGTTTACGGTGGCTGAGAATTTGATTCTCAGGGAGCATTCCAAGCCTCCCTACTCTCGCAGTATATTTCTGGACTTCAAGAGTATCGAGAAGAAATCAAAAGAACTTATCGCAGACTTTAATGTCAAGACGCCCTCGATCGATACTCCAATGAAGAATCTTTCTGGAGGGAACGTGCAGAAAGCTATCTTGGCCCGCGAGCTTTCCAGACGCCCCAATGTTCTGGTCGCCGCTCAGCCCACGCGCGGGTTAGACATCGGCGCCACAGAATATGTTCATCGGCGCCTACTTCAGCAGCGGGCCGAAGGCGGGGCCACACTCATGATCTCGGAAGACCTTGACGAAATCTTGGCGCTGTCGGATCGCATTGCAGTGATGTACGAAGGCCAAATCATGGGTGAGGTGCTTCCTGATGAGGCAACGCCTGAGGCCCTCGGTCTTCTTATGGCAGGCGTAAGATAGGGTCTATCCCCTCAAACCCAATTACGGTTGACTTACTAGAACATATGAGCTAATATGGTTGTTGAAAATAATGTCCAGTCGCAAAGTAATGATCCGCAATTGGGACGAGGATCCGCCCGGCGCGGAAGATCTTGTGCTCGTGGCGATCCTGAATACCCCGCGAGACCTGGAGATCGCGCAGACCCTGGGTTGGTATCGCATCCCGCTCGTAAGCGCACCCCGAACTGTGCGTGTAGATTGGATCGCATTTTATCTTCCGGCGTCCTTTGGCGAACGTCGCTGGTCGGTGAGCTATCTGGCTGAAGTCAGGGGATATGAGCTCAGGACCCGCCGGGAGCTGCTATTTATGGAAACAGAGCATGACCGGGTCGACGACCCGTACTTTAAGCTGCAGCTCGGCCCGGTTCTCGAGCTTTCGCCTCCCATTTCCTCACGCGGCTGGCGCCGGTTCAGCTTCCTCTTCACCACCGGCGACCGATTGCTGACAGCGGTCGATATGACCGATTTGACGATTCCGCAAAGCCAGATTCGAACTCGCTTACTACGCGACCGAGCAGGCTCATTCCCGTCCACTGAGATCCCAATCTAAAATCCCCCGCTTGTCACTAGCTAAATAGACGCTCGACTTGTCGGGTGCTCGAATGTATCATTTGGAAGACTGGGCTGATTTGTATATGCGTCGACTTCAAACCCTACTTCTGCTCCTCGGACTGGCTATAGTTTTCGGGGTTGGGCAACCCGCTCAGGCCCAGAGCAAGTCACTGTTTTGGGACGGCTGGGACACGACTCTCACGATCCTCCCCAACGGCGATCTGCACGTTCTCGAGCGCCAACGCATCAATTTCACCGACGGCACCTTCACCTTCGGGTTCCGTGAGATTCCACTGGCAAAGACCGGTGGAATCACGGGGATCTCGGTAAGTGAGCCTGGCGTGGGCGTTTACAGAGAGGGTGGATTCAGCAAGGATCCGTTCACCTTCGATGTCACGCAAGAAGGTGGGGACAAATCCATCCGCTGGTATTTCCCACCAACTGCGAATCAGATTCGGACTTTCGATATCGCCTACACGGTCAAGGACGCGCTCCGCGTATATGACTCGGGCGACAAACTACAGTGGCAGGCCATCGCCATCGACCGTGACTTCCCCATCCGGGAAGCCAGCGTGAAAGTCGTGCTGCCGGCTGGCGCAGCATTCCAGATTATCGACTCGGCAGGTGTGCGTGCGACCTGGGGTCAGAGCGCGGATGGATCCAGCGTGACGTTCCTGGCCAACGAACCGATGTCTCCCACCGATTCGATGGAAGTCGGGATCGAATTCACCCATGGCATCATCCCCAACGAACCGCCAGCCTGGCAGGATGAGTTCGACAACGAGTTTTTCTATGACGAGAACGTGAAACCATTTGTCAACGCCGGCCTTGGCTTGCTTGCGTTTGTGATGATCGTCGGCGGCCCAGCGCTCGTGTTCCTGCTCTGGTACATGCGGGGACGAGATCCTCAAGTAGGTCCCGTTCCAGAGTACATCTCAGAGCCGCCGGACGACCTGCCGCCGGGCGTTATCGGCACCTTGATCGACGAAAAGGCAGATATGCGAGACATAGTTGCCACCATCGTTGATCTCGGGCGCAAGGGCGCCTTACGAATAGAAGAGACCAACAAGAAGGGCTGGCTCGGACTGGGATCGCCCGACTTTGTTTTTGAAAAGCTGGAAAGTGATGTCTCGTTGAATGCCGTTGAATCGGCCGTCATGCGAGGAATCTTCAAGAAAGGGCGGGAGACGGTCGAGCTCAGCGATCTACGCAACAAATTCTATAAGACTTTGCCCAAGATCCAGACCAAGCTCTACAAAGAGATGGAAGCCCGCGAGCTGTTCCGTAAAAACCCAGATTCGACCCGCAAGATGTGGCGCGGGATTGGTTTTGCGTTGGTGGCCTTCGGAATCGGCATTGGGATTTGTCTGGCTTCGGTTTTGGCGGAATACACAACCATGTTCCCCTGCCTCTTTGGGGCCATGATTCTGACTGGCATCGCGGTCATCATCGCCGGCGGAGCCATGCCCGCAAAGACGGTAAAGGGTTCAGAGGCGGCGGCCCGCTGGAAGGCTTTCAAGGTTTACCTGCAGCGGATCGATAAGTACGAAGAGATGGAGATGGTCGGGGAATTATTCGAGAAGTACCTGCCCTACGCCATGGCTTTTGGCATACGAGACTCTTTCGTGCGAAGGTTTGCGGCCGAGCCAAGCACGCCGATGCCCACGTGGTGGATACCTTATGGACATCATATGTACGGAGGACCGAGCACAGCCTCAACCGGCCGAGGCGGAGCAAGCAGCAGACCTCAGGGGCCGGGTGGGCTGGAAGGTATGTCGCAAAGCATGACCGGAGGCTTGGCGAGCATGAGCGCGGGGTTGACCAGTATGCTCAACAGCACCGGTCGGGTATTGCGGTCTGCTCCTTCCTCCAGCGGCACCAGCGGCGGGGGAGGTTTCAGCGGAGGCGGCTTTAGTGGAGGCGGCGGTGGCGGTGGTGGATCGGCCGGATTTGGATAAATGAATCTAGGAAGAGTCGTCGGAATTCTCATGATCATCGGAGGCGCGGTCATTTTTGGCTTCGGCGTCCTCTTCACGGTGGGTCAAAGCGCGTCCGGCGATCTCAATACTGGTGGAGCGATTATCGGCCTCGCACTGGCCAGTGTCCCAGCCCTTGTACTTGCTGGGTTTGGAGTTGTGGTGCTCACTCGATCGCGACAGGAAGAGGAATGGAGTGAAGAGCGAGCTGAGCTGCGCAAGATCCTGGATATCGTTGAGAGCAGAGGCGAAGTGCAGATCAGCGAACTTGTACTCGAGCTTGGCACAAGCCGCAAAGAGGTGCAGGACCAGATCCACTCGTTGGTAGGAATGGGATTGTTCAGTGGTTACATCAATTGGGACGAAGCTACTTTATACTCATTCGAAGCCTCCAAAATTCATGACCTGCGGCGCTGCAAACATTGTGGGGGAGAGGTGCACTTTGCTGGTAAGGGCGTGCTTCGTTGCCCGCATTGCGGCACCGAATACTTCATAAGCTGAAGGATGCTCATCACGATCCATTGCTGCGGCGCCTCCGGGCGCCGTGTTGATTCTGCGGGAGCAGGAACGTCATGGCCCTGATGCTCCTATAATTGCATGCATTGCATGCATGGAGAAGATGAGTTGACCTCGCTTTTAATCAAAGGCGGTACGCTGCTCACGGTGCGCGGTCAGGAACGCGCCGATTTGCATATCGAAGGTGAGAGCATCAAGAGAGTCGGGAAAAATCTCGAGCATGAAGGAGCCGAGGTGATAGACGCCGCCGGCAAAATCCTGATGCCGGGAGGGATCGATCCTCACGTTCATCTGGACCTCCCCATGTTTGGCACCATTTCGTCCGATGATCACTACACGGGCATGAAGGCCGCTGCATTCGGCGGAACCACAACGGTGCTCGATTTCGTTCCGCTGGCCGAGCCCACACCTGGGGAGAGTGTGGACAAATGGCTGGCGAAAGCTGAGCCAAAAGCAGCAGTCGACTATGGGCTACACATGAATATCACTCGCCTGGACAAGGGCATCCGTGCCGGGATCCCCGCCCTGGTTGATCGAGGGATCACAACCCTGAAGGTATTTACCGCTTACAACGGCCGCTTGAGGCTGCAGGATGGTGAGATATTCGAAGTGCTGCGGATCGCTGCGGAACATGGAATGCTAACAATGCTTCATGCCGAAAATGGAGACGTGATTGAGATTTTGACCTCCGAGGCCCTGACAGCCGGTCACACCGCACCGGAATGGCACGCCCGTACGCGCCCGGCATGGGGGGCGGCGGAAGCTGTGCTTCGAGGGATCGCACTGGCAGAGCAGGCTGACACTCCGCTGTATGTGGTGCACGTCAACACCGCCGGTGGGTTGGATCAGATCCGCTATGGCAGAGAGCGTGGCGTCAAAGTTATGGGTGAGACCTGCCCGCAGTACCTGTTCTTCACCGAAGAACACCTGGGCCGAGAGGACGGCTCGAAGTGGATCTGTTCACCGCCGATGCGGACCCGTGAGGACAATAGCGCACTATGGGAAGGGCTCTCCGAAGACAGCCTGCAAACCATCGGTACCGATCACTGCCCATTCTTCTATAACGGCACCGCTCCAATCGAATATGAAGGTGAGCAGGTTGTCATTCCTGGCAAGGAGTTGGGAACCGATGACTTCACTAAGATCCCCAACGGCCTGCCGGGAGTGGGGGACCGCATGCCGGTATTATGGACCTTCGGGGTCGGCCAAGGACGGATTACGCCCGAGCAATTCGTAGCCATAATGTCGACCAATCCAGCGAAAATCTTCGGCATGTACCCGAAGAAGGGCGACCTGCTGCCGGGCTCAGACGCGGACGTCGTGATCTGGGATCCTGAGCGCACTCTCACCTACGGCTTGGAGTACGCTCACCACCGGACTGACTACAATCTATATGAAGGTTGGGAGCTGGAAGGAGTTCCCGAGAAAGTCTTCTTACGCGGCCAGCTCATCATCGATGGTGATCGATGGCTTGGTCAACCCGGGATGGGCCGCTTTATCAATCGCTCCCCTGGCGCTGAGGTGATCTAATTTGTGTGAAAGAAATGCTCAACCCTCTGCAATCTGATGACTGAAAAGGAACCTGCTCCAGTTCGAGACTCCTCATCACGACTGATCCCGATCATCGTGGCGACTGCGCTTCTCTCAAGTTTATTTACGGCGGTCATCATGAGTCTTCTCAATTCGGGAGGCCAACCGGTCGAAGATTCGCTTCTGAGCAATTCCCCAGCCTCGGAAGATGCAAGATTGCAGAGTCAGACCATGGATCCGGATGACCTGGCGAACTTATTTGAGCGCATTTCTCCCTCGGTCGTTAGCGTTTCAGTGATCACGGAAGACGGGGGCGGGACCGGTTCCGGATTTGTTATCCAGGAGGGCGGTCTCATCCTTACCAACAACCATGTAATTGAAAACGCGGTAACCGTCAGTGTGACCCTCAAGGATGGCACCGAACTGCCAGCGGAAATTTTAGGGCGTGACCCGTCTACGGATGTCGCGCTGCTCCGGGTCGCGGTGCGAACGTCTCCTGCTGTTGGTCTTGGAGACTCAGATCAAGTACGAATAGGCGAGCCAGCGATAGTTATCGGCAGTCCCTTCGGATTTGATCAAAGCCTTACGGCCGGTTACATCAGCGCGCTAGGCAGAACACTCCGAAGCGGCGATGAATATGGGACTGAGATTGACAAAGTGATCCAGACCGACGCCGCGGTGAATCCCGGCAACTCGGGCGGACCGCTGCTCAATGCTGAGGGAGAGGTGATCGGGATCACCACAGCCATCTTCTCCATCGGAGGGGGTTTCGAAGGCATCGGTTTGGCGGTTCCCATCAATACCGCTAGAGCGGTGGCGGAAGAGCTAAGAGACCACGGCTACGTCAGACGTCCGTTTCTTGGCATCTCTGGCCTGGACTTGACGCCACAGCTTTCTCAACGGCTGGAGCTGCCGGTGGAGGCAGGAATTTTAATTCAGCTTGTGCATGAAGACTCTGCTGCGGAGAAGGCCGATATTCGCGCCGGCGAGCAGGTGATTGAGACTCCGATTGGAACCATCGTCCTGGGTGGGGATGTACTGGCTGCAATTGACGGTGAGCCCGTGTCAAGCATGGCCGAGGCGAACCGGCTTGTGCAGAGCCGCGAAATAGGAGAGCGGATCTCATTCGAAATAGTGCGCGGGACCGAGCACCTCCTGGTTTTCGGCACGCTCGGCGAACAGCCTAGGCCGAAATAGCGTTCAACGATGGTAATTAGACAAATAGAGCCTGAAGAACGACGGGTATCGCTTGAAGGCATGTATTTGAGCCACGGTCTTCAGGAATTGGCGAAGAGCTTAGATCGCCCGATCGTGGTTGCCAATTACGTAACCGATCTGAACGACGTGATAGCCATCGAGGGCGTACGAGGTTCACCAGAGAAGCTTAAGAACCCTTCGGACTGGAGACTCTTTCAAGAGCTTACTGCTCAGGCTGACGTACTGATCACCGGTGCAAGTTACATGAACGATTTTATGGAAAAGGGCAAAAGTGTTCAAAACGTCCTGACTCAATTTGACAAAGGAAGCCCCTTTGAGGATCTGGGAATTTGGAGAGAGCAGCATGGTCTCCAGCGAAACCCTGACGTTGTGATCGTAAGCAGGAGTTTGAGTTTCAGTCTTCCTGAGGTAATTTTTCAAAGAGGAAGACGGGCATTTATCTTCACCACGTATCGAATGAGTGACAGCGAGAATGCCAAAGAGCTTGAAAGAACTGGAGCAACGGTTATCGGGGCGGGACATGAAGGAGTTGACGGAGCGGCGATGATCGAGCGATTAGACCACGAAGGCTATAAAGTTATCAAAATGATTACGGGGCCGAGGGTCTTGAGAATCCTGATGGATGCGCAGTTCAAGACCCAGGGTGGTGAGCTACTACGTAAAGGAGCTCTTGATCGACTTTACATTACGCGGGTTGACAGGAAGATAACCGATGATTGGTCAGGCGCGATAACGGTTCTTGAGGGTAGAAGGGTAGATGATTTAGCCACCGAAGGCGGGGGATTTAAGCTAATCAAGCGATATTCCCACGACATAGTTACCGGGATTGAGGCTTCTCAAGAATTGCTCGTTTACGAAAGATGTGATCTCACCTCTGGGGCATGAATGCGGGTCCTCAAGATGCCCTGCAGCATCTCTAACTAGTGGCTCCTAGCTCGTGCCTCTTCCGCAGAGGCGCGAGCCGCGCCTGATATAATCATTTTGGATGCGTCTGCTCATAGACTAACCTCCGAACAGCTACCTCCGAACTCCTCGTAGTTAAGACCACGCTGGGCGGCAACTCGCATCCCAGAGGACCAATGAAAGTTCTAATTCCGAACCACTTCCCCCTTGAGGGATCTGGAAGTGGAATCTATACCCAAAATGTGGCCCGCGAGCTGGTTGAGCAAGGTCATGAAGCGCTTGTCATCACTCCGAGTCACGATCAACAGGAGGGATATCCGTTTCCGATTCGATCGATCCTGTTTTCGCCTGACACGGGAGGGGATAGTTCAAATGGAAGGATACCGTTTAACTTCCCGTGCTTCACGACTCATCCTTTGAGCACGACGAAATATTCTGATCTGGATGAGGTTCAACGTGCGGAGTATGTCGCTTCATTCGAGTCCGCGATATTTGAAGAAGTCAATTCGTGGAGGCCGGACATCATCCACGCTCAGCATCTGTGGACGACGGCCTATGCTGCAAGCAAGCTGAGCATTCCGTATGTTGCCACTGCTCACGGTACAGACCTCATGGGTTTCCGTTGGTACGAAGAGTGGAGAGCAATGGCCCTTGAAGGTGCTGCGAAGGCGAATGCCATCATCGCTATCTCCGGAGATGTCGCTCGCGATACTCTCGATCTTTTCGAAGTCCCGAAAGACCGAGTCCATACGATTTGGAACGGATTCAATACCGACATATTTCGGGTGATGCCGCTCGAGCGCGATGAAATATTGAAGGAACATGGTCTTGAAGCCGGTATTGAGGTTTTGATCGCCTTTACCGGCAAGCTGGCAGAGTTCAAAGGAATTGATGTGCTGTTGCAGGCGGCGGCCACTTATGAAAAAGCGCTCGGCAATGTGGCCACGCTGATCGTTGGTGATGGAGGTCTACTCTCTGAGCTCCAAGCGCTGGTGAACGAGCTGGATCTGCAGGGGGTTCGCTTTCTTGGACATCAGGCCCAGGACGAAGTTGCACGGATCATGAATGTTTCTGATTTGGCGGTGGTTCCTTCTCGGGTTGAGCCCTTCGGCCTGGTCGCGATTGAGGCATTAGCTTGCGGCACGCCGGTAGTCGTGACCAATCAAGGCGGGCTGCCGGAGTTTGTCAACGAGAGCGTTGGAGCGCTTGTTGATGTAGATGATGCACAGGGATTGGCGGAAGCGATAGTCCGCGAAATCGAATCGGACTCAAAGAGGGTAAAGGGGCCCGCTGCAGCCGAGTATGCCCGGAAAGGTTTTTCATGGTCGACGCAGGTCGGCAAGATGATCGAACTTTATGAAACCACAATGTAATTGCCACAGCAGCACAATAAGCCTACTGGGATCCGGAGCGGCGGTCCGTGACAGGTTTCAGGTATGAGCAGAATCGCGCTGGCACAGATAACTAGATCCCTGGATGATCCGAGTCCCGCTCAACAATTCCTGAGCAACGCGCGGGATCATGGTCACCGAGTAGAACGGCTCATCGTGGCCTACTCACACGGGGTGGATGAGCAGGTGGTTCGAACCCTCAGGCGACAGACCCGGCTGGATTTGGTGTCTGCTCAAGGGGATTCAGGGTTGTCGCACCGCCTGTCTGAAACTGGTTTGCAGGATCAAGATATCAATCGACTCTTGAAAGTACCCAGCTGGCGGTCCTGGACAGAGGCTCCGTACAGCGCCTACCGTAATGCGGCTATGGTCACCGCCATGCTTGAAGGAATTGACTATCTGATCTTCTTTGATTCTGACGTTTGGCCACGTGAGCTGGTCGCGCTCGATGATGAAATGCCATTGTGGAAGGAGATCGATTTTATCGGTGAGCATCTGGCCGCTCTTTCCCTTCCAAGCGTTATCGCAACTTCGAGCGAGTACTCTGGGTACTACATAATTCCTCCGATGAGCTTTGCGGGCTTGGACGAGCTCTTAACTGGGTTGGGAAAGGGCTCCGATCCCTATTGCTTAGCCCGGCTCACAAATCGTGGATATCTTGCAACTTCGCACCAGAGCCGAGTGCGAACTGAGCCTACGAATAAGCTGTTAGGCGGCAATTTAGGCCTTAGCTTGAGGAATCCTGATTTGCTTCTCCCCTTCTACTCAACCGGCTTTGAGTTTTCAGGAACGTATGTCCTAGGTCGGGGTGAGGATACATTCCTCAGCCAAGGACTGGTGGAACTCGGATCGGAAATGATTGATATCAAGCTGCCTGTGTTTCACGACACATTTGCAGACTTCCCTTCCCAGCCCAAAGTCCAGTCAAAAGAGGTCCGCGATCGGTTCTACCGTGCTTGTCTGGGGTGGATTGGCAGAAATCCGTTGCTCGCATGGAGCAGGTCCGAGCTCGGAACGCTCGAGAGCAGCTTGGACGAAGAGCTTGAACGACAGAGACGAGGCCTGCGAATCGGAGGAGAAATGGCAGCCCGCTATCTATCAGACGATCGATTTGAAACGCTTGCGGATGCTTTAGAATCCTCGGTGGATGCCCTCCCACAAGCCATTGCACGCTACCGATCGCTCATGGGCGGATGGACCGCACTGCAAGATGCGTTTGGGGATCGAAGCTACAATCCGGAAAATCTCGGAGCACAGCCAGCTTAGCAGCTACCTTCGAGATCGGAATCCAAAGGATCCCAGCTCAGGCCAATCCCATTGAATTGCAATTCATTTGTCCGCAACCTGAACGTGCATGGCGCGCTCCCGCGAATCCAAGAAGATCGAATAAGGGAAATACGCCGAGGCGGGAATAGCAGACGGGGGTTCTCAAGGTAAGGTGCCACATAGGATGACTCGACAAGCAACCAAATGAAGACAGTAATGGTGATACCTACGTACTGGGCGAGGGACTCCGCCACGGGCTGGCAGCCTGGCGACGCGGTCTATGATCATCCGACCCCTATCGATCAGGAGGGGACTCTCCGTGCGGCCCTGGATTCACTCGCAGTTTTGGAAAGCAACGATTTTTCACTGCTTATCCTGGCCTGTGCTACTACACCGGAAATAGAAGATGCAGTCGAGGATCGAGTTCTGGAAATCGTCCAAACGAGCAAGCGTCCTGTCGACACCTACGTCGTCTCCCATTCGCATTTGAGGGATCTCCAGGCCGTCATCGCCGAGTCCGGGAAGGAGGAGTTGTCACACATCCTCTCTTTGACTGGTTATGCCAATATCCGCAACATGTGCCTATTCGTTCCCTACGTGCTAGGGGCGGAGGTGGTTGTCCTGATCGATGATGATGAAATTTTTGATGACCCGCAATTCATGGAGAAAGCCGGCGAATTTATCGGACGCCGATTTATGGGGCAGACCATCGATGGAATTGCCGGATATTACGTCAACTCGAATGGAAGCTACTACGACGACGTGCCGGACGAAATTCACTGGATGACCTATTGGGATCGCTTTGGAAGCAAGCGGGAGGCGTTTGACCAGGTGATCCCGGGAGAACCGCGCCTGAAGTTGACTCCGTTTGCGTTCGGGGGATGCATGGTCATCCACAGATCACTTTTCCGGAGCGTTCCTTTTGACCCTCGCATCGCTCGCGGGGAGGATACCGACTATGTGATCAACGCTCGCATGTTTGGATTCGATTTCTTCCTGGACAACGAGCTGCATATCCAACATCGTCCGCCTGCGAAGACCCATCCCACCTGGCGACGTTTCCGCGAAGACATCTTTCGGCTGCTTTATACCAAGGCGAAAATTGACGGTCAGACTCCTGAGACTAACATGACAATTATTTCCGCCGAAGATTTTGATCCATACCCGGGGGAGTTCCTGAAAGACACCCTGGCCGACAAGATATTGAAGTCCAACCTAATTCTCGCGCTCGATTATCTGGC
>Ga0255054_10000094_pt1 | contig 44916 bp, 80 predicted proteins | sample JV7_2_23_MG_FD_188634 | JGI IMG/M metagenome (GOLD analysis project Ga0255054, IMG submission 188634) | Seawater microbial communities from Jervis Inlet, British Columbia, Canada - JV7_2_23 | ecosystem: Environmental > Aquatic > Marine > Inlet | place: Canada: British Columbia | collected... | reverse complement strand
ATGCCTGACATAGACCCAGCTGAGAAGTTCGCTATCTCCGCTAACGCTATGCTGTCTGGTGTGCTGCCTGTGTACAACGACGCAGTCAGAAGCTACCAAGGCTACCAGATGAACCAGTGGTACAGCACCTCCGGTGAACCACTGCCACTGCGTCCTACGATGAACACTCTGCTAGGCAGAGCACTCTTTGGTGCTCGCTCTAGGGAGGAGATGGGCTACTACCGCTTGCAGAACAAGATCTGGGAAGACCTAGACTCCTATAACAACATTGTACAGGAGAACAAGAAGTTTCTAGCTCGCATGGTAACAGCACTGAGTGATGGTACTATGACCAGAGAGGACGTACACCGGAACATCGGTGCAATGGTCAACTTCTGGGAGGAGTGGCCTGAGGGCGTACGCCTCCAGATGCTGAAGGACTCGATGGAGTTCAAGCAGAATGACAAGATAGACAAGAATGTCTACCAACAGCTGATTGATACCTTGAAGGACAGGAAGATCGACAGCTCTCAGATCGACGCTCTAGTGGACAGGTTCACTGATATCCCACCTGAGCAGCGTGAACAACTGCGAATGCTGATCCAAGAAGCACACGAGAGCCGTGTGAATGTAGAAGCACAAGCGTTTGAACAACTTAGGGAAGAACAGTAATGGTACAGACACGAGACTTAGGCGTAATCGACACACAGGCTACTACTCGTAGCCGAGATCCGGGCAGTATAGATGTACTGGGCGGTCTCAAGGGTATTGGTGATGACGTAGCCGAGGTGATAACAGACGTATCAATCAAGAGTATGTCTGACGACTTCGATGATGCAGCTGATGAGGCACTGGCTAAGGCCACTGAGCCAGTAGAGGAGATCGTACTAGATGGGCCTGAGACCACAGGTGACGCAGAGGCTGATGCCCTGCTCACCAACATCAGGACCTTACAGTCTGGTATCGACCAAGCTACTGGTAGTACTCAGCAGAGGCTACAGCTGGAGCTACGCAAGAGGGCAGACGAGCTGGGACAGAAGTTCCCCGGTATGCGCTCAGCCATAGCCTCTGAACTCAAGCGTTTCGTATCTATGGACCCTGAAGTAGCAGCTCTACACGCCTTAGACGTGGCTAACACAGCCTCCTCTAAGGAAGCAGCAGCTGGTCTGGCTCAGATCAAGTCTCAAGCCTACGATTCCATCTCAGCAGGTGGTTTCGGTATGGTACCGGGCATCCACAGGTTCGGCAGTAAGGAGTTTGCACTGGAGTACGCCCACAAGACGGGGCTCGTAGAGCAACGCAACATCAATCAACTGACTTCACAGACAATGCAGTCTCAGTCAGACTTGAATGCAGAGGACAGTGCAGCCAACTTCCAGAGCTATGTGATAGGACAGTCAAACGTAGTGCAGGGGATGGTAGCCAGTGCTCGGGAGAGCACAGATGTCATAGCCGTAGCACTGCAAGACCCCACGGCACCGGGTGCAGCAGCTAGTATAGCTGCATGGAATGACGGTGGCCGTGACGTAACGATACAGGGACTCCAGAGTGCAGTGTTCGCTATCGAACAGCAGTTCTCCCTCATCCCTCTCAGCCAGAGCAACTCACCACGCTACCAAGGAGCCAAGGCACTCAAGGATCAACAGGTAGGAGCCCTGAATACCCTCATAGAGGGTGTGACACAGGACAATCCAACCATCATAGAAGCGTATGCGGCGTATGAAACCATGCAAACCATCGCTTTTGAGCAAAAGAACCCCCAGTTTGCGGCAGAAGCGCGAATCTTAAAGGATTTAGCGCCTATTATCGACCTTATTAGTGATGATTTCGGTGCTCAAGGCGAGATATTAAAGAATGATATCGCAGGGTACCTGAATCAGTCGCTCCCAGCCGTACTGGGACGCTCTTTGGGCTTCACTAGGAACGGGCAGCTCCCTGCTAACGCTTCACCGGAGCAGCTAGCCAACCACTACCGTGAGATCCGTACCCAGAACCCGTCTATCTACGGAAACGGCCAAGTAGACGCACGTGGAGTGCAGACAAACGCAGTAACTGACCTAGAACTCAAATTCAGGCCAGAGTATTTGCGTATGGCGGTCGAGGATGCGATCAGCCCTGACTTCGCAGCTACCCAAATGGGTGCCATAGGATCGCAGACAGAGCAACTGAGGCTGTCTGGTGAGGTGCCGGTAGATGCGGCCCAATCCGTTCTCGATAACTGGGCTCAACCCGGTATCATGGACATGGCTAACACCGCAAACAAGAGCACACAGAACCAAGCCAGTCTGTACGCAGCTACAGAGGCCAGCAACGTGGCCTTTGCCAACGATGCTGACCGCAGGGCCAACTACGAGACACTGAAGTATGGTGATATCGGTCATGGGCTGGTACTTTGGGATGTCGTCGAGCCTGATGGCAGCAATGCCAGCGATGGCGAGATAGTCTTCAGAGTAGACGAGGATAAGATCAAGTCCTTGATAGGTGGGTCAGCTGTACGAGGGGCACAAGCCCGAGTATCAGGCCAACGGAACAGGGACGTAGCGAATGCTACCAATAAGGCTCGTGCACAGGCAGCTGCGCTGTCTAAGCGAGCTACCACAGATCTGAAGTCTAGGGCTCACATCTTCTCTATCCTCAACGGGGAGGAGAAGGCTAACTATGTACGTACATGGGATCAATCGCAGTTTGATTCCCACTTCGGAGCACTTGTACAGTAATGGCTGGAACAAAAGCACTTAGCGTAATCAAGAGCACTCTGACTAAGCCCGCTGCCAAGGCAGTAGGCAGGAGTGCTGACGAAGTACTGAACCCGCACGTAGTGCCGGGTGACTTCGGTCCTATTGATGACTTGGCTACATACCAGAAGGCTCAGAATGAGCTGGACGCTGCCACTGACATACCGCACAACCCTCGGGAGGTGCAGGCAGAGGTTGCTCGGCAAGAAGCCGAGAACATAGAGCAGTTCAGGCAGTACGCTATCACGTCAGAGAACAAGGTGCCTCGATTCATGCAGCAAGCACGTAATCCTGAGGAGTATAAGGGTAGGATGGAGCAGTTCATGGACCCTGAGTTCTCTGAGGAAGCAGCTATGCACGGTGCAGGCAATAACGTGGGTGACACGTCTAGTGGCTTGAAGAACCGGGTGAAAGAGAAGCAGCTTGATTGGCTGTCAGGCTCGTGGGGCCTGACTGAGAGCCAGTTTAAGACAGGCAGGTACGGCTCAGCTCTAAGGAGCTGGTTCGGAGACGGTGCTTATACACGTAAAGCGTTCGGTGACACAGAGCAGATGGCTGATGAGCCTATGGTGTTCTACCATGTGGACTCTAGGACAGATCCTACTGCCAGAGCTACACCGATCCAGTTCGAAGCCAACGCACATGAGTTCGGTCTGCATGTAGGCAGTCAAAGAGCAGCATCTGACATCGGAGGTGGTGGTTTACCGACTGCTAGACAGACGATGGGTGAGGTGCAAGGCTTCTTCAAGAGATTCGAGGAAGATCTGCAAGCAGAGTTTGCTGATGTACCTGACTTCAACCTAGCAGGTGCCTTCAAGAAGGCTGTTGATGAGAGACAGAGGGCTATCTTCCTGAGGCCGGGTGAGTTACCCGTACCACGTGACTCTCAAGGCGCGTTCAATGACGTAGTCGACGAGATGTTCGAGGATATGATGGGTTTCCTCAGTTTCGATGGTAACGTAGGTGGTCGTGCGCGACAGGCGCTAGACCAACAGGACGTATTCAGGTTCAAGCAACGCATGAACGGTATCATGTCGAGCAACTATGACAGCTCAGGCTACCCCTTAGTGACGAATGTGCAGAATGGGCTGCATATCCCTGACTTAGGGAACTTCTCAGCAGAGAACATAGCTAAGCACCTCGAAGGAATGGACATCATCTCTGATGAGGTAGTCCAGACAGTCAAGCAAGCGGGCAAAGAGCAGGCTAACACCGCTCTAAGGGACGCATTGCGCGAGGTAGGGTATGATCACATCATATACCACAACGCGGCTGAAGATGCAGGCAACGTGTCCCTCATCCTGTTTGATGAGAGGACGATGCAGAACCTGTACAACCCGTCGCTGCCAAGAGCAGCGCAATCTGGTGTAAATGCAGCACAGGCTGTTGCGATGACACCACTACTGGGAATAGCTAATGGCCTCGTTCGGGAAGACTAGTCGCAAGCGACGAGATGAGGCTGACGAGGAGCTACAAGGAGTCCTCAATGAAGCGATTAAGCACGTGGATTTCTCTATTGTGTGGACACACAGGGGAATGGAAGATCAGAACAAAGCATACAACGATGGTAAGTCAGAGAAACGGTGGCCTACCTCTAAGCACAACTCGCTGCCAGCGATAGCGTTCGATATAGTCCCGTATCCGGGTGGATACGATGCAACATACTTCGAATTCTTTGAGATGGCAACGTATGTACTAGCGGCTGCTTCTTCGCAGGGTGTACCCATGCGATGGGGTGGTCATTGGAAAAACTATACTGGTCGAGGTGAGAATGACCGAGACTGGGCACACTTCGAGAAGATAACATGATAGAAGGACCTATAGTATGGAGCATTGTGACCGCAGTATTCACAGGAGGTGTAATACTGGGTGGTGTGAAGGTGTCGATCAACGGTACTAAGCAACGGCTCACCGACTTGGAGAGTAACGAGGCAGGGGCGCAAGAACAGCGCATCGCGGTAGGAGAACGACTGAGTTCCCTTGAAACTAAAATTGATATGATCTACGACAAGGTAAAATAATGGCTAAACTTTCACTCACCGATGTCTCAGCAGGCTATGTGCTGGTCGCAACGTACAATGCGAACAACGCACTGATCGAGGCTGCACTGGAGAATACTGTATCCAGAGATGGCACGACTCCTAATACGATGAGTGCTGCTTTGGACATGAACTCCCAGTTTATTACTAACCTACCTACCCCGACAGCTAGCTCACATGCTGCTACTAAGGGCTACGTAGATGGCATAGCCTTCCCTTCGGGAGGCAGTGGCGACTTCGACCCTGATGCAGTCATCACGTTCACCAACACGATCACGTTCAGTGGTGCAGTGGATTCTACAGGTGCAGCTACTTTTGAGAACCTGATTGTACAAGAACCCGGAGGTGGTGACACAGTCACCGTAACACTTGACGGTACTGATCTAAATATGGTAGCCGCAGGTATCACTGACTGGAACTTTGATGGTGGGACCAACTCACTGTTCAACTTCACCGTCAATACGAATCTCCGATTCTCTATTGGAGCAGCTGTTGGCGTTAAGATGGGCACGGTACTCCAAGTTTGGGACACGGCCAACGATGACAACGTCTACCTGTCACACAGTGACACGTACGCTACGCTAGGCACAGCTGGTACTGACACAGGTCAGGTACCACTGCGCATGGTTGTTGATTCTGTTCTCCTCAAGGAGATAGCAGCAGCAGTAGCTGACGTAGCAGGATACGGACAATTCTGGGTCAAGAGTGACGCACCGAATGTACCGTACTTCACCGATGATGCCGGTAACGATCAGAACCTAGATCCATCTGTGTCTCCCATCAATGGGATCACAGCTGACTACACGATGGTGTATGGGGATAAGGGTAAGACGATCAGATTCACTGGCAGCACAGCTGCACAGACAATCACTATCCCTGCAAATGCTTCGGTAGCGTACCCACTGGGTACGATGATCGGTATTGAGAATGATGGCACAGTGTCTGTTACACTGGCGATCACAACTGATACGCTGACGTGGTCGAAAGACAACACGACAGGTAGTAGGACGCTGGGAGCGGGTGCTTCAGCGGTCATTAAGAAGGTTTCATCTACGGGCTGGAAGATTGCTGGCTCAGCGTTGGTGACTTAATGAGCCTGCTAGGACTGTTCACTCTATTCGCAGGAGAACCAGCTGACAACATTGGTTTCTCTAGTGCGCAGTTCTCTGCGTTTGATTTCCAGATCCTTCCAACTGATTCCATGTCAGGGTTTGAGTTGGATACTGACGGTACCATTGACAAGCTGGACACTGATGGTCCGACGTTAAACGTCGGCACATGGGCAACAGGTACGTTCACTGCAACCGACTACGATGTCATGCTTGAGGATAATCTCGGGGGTGTAGCAGTAGGATCAGGCAGTCTAGCCTATGATACTTGGTACCAAATGTCTGGTACTAGGGCTTGGTGGTCAGCAGTGCCCGGCACAGGAGATAGGAGAGTGAAAGGAACGTGGAGAATACGACCCACAGGTGGTGGGGCAGACATTGACACAGCAGTGTTTCAAGCTACTGCATCAGTAGAACCATAACCGTAAGACAACAAAGGAGTAAGATCATGTTAGAATTTGGATTAGCAGTACTAGTGCTTGGTGTGGGCTTTGCCCTCTACAAGCGTGGCAAGAAGAACGATGGTAAGAACCAAGGCAGCGTACCACGTAGTGGTGGTGGCAGTGGTGGACCCGGCAGAGAGACTCAAGAGAAGTAACGTGAAGAAGAAATGGTATAAGAGTAGGACGGTGTGGCTCAATATAGCTACGTTCGTAGCTGGTGCTGGACCACTCGTTGCCAACTTCACCGGGCTTGTTAGCCCGTTGGCCTTCGCCATTCTATTGACATTTGTTGGTGCTGCCAACATCGCACTGCGACTGTTGACAGACCAAGGAGTTGAAATGTAATGATTGGTTTACAGGCTAAGCTGTATGCTATAGGAGCTGCCCTGCTTGCAGGGCTAGCTTTCTTTGTTAGGTTCCAAGCTGTAAAGAACCAAAGAGACAAAGCAGAACTACAGAGAGACGTGCTGAAAGCACGCTCTCATGTTGCTGTAGTTCAAAAGAAGATTGAAAGAGCAGCAAAGAAAGAACTGATCAAGAAGAAGAAAGAGATCAAAGAGAAGATCTCACAACCGAAGGAGGAGTTCGAAGGTATCGACTCCTTGAGTGATAGCAATGACTTCTAACACTTCTCAATCAATCTCTTTGTCGCCTCGATTATCTCAGGCCGGATACGAGACCCTTGAAGGTTTGCATCAAGATCGTCCATTATCACAAAGTCGGCTTTCCGTCCCTGTATGGGGACGTTCTTTGCGTTCAATGCTCGCTGTGCTGCTCGTATCTGTGATGCTGTTATGTTCTTGCTCCTCGATGCCAATAGAGGCTCCGATTTGTGTCCCTCTCCGCCCGGTCTTGGAGAACATCGAAGTGTCAGAACAATTGGCAATTCGTGAGGTGTCTCCTGATCTTCTACGCCGGGTAGCAGTGAATGATACCACTCTGAAAACTCACGTGCTGCTCTTAGAGGACACAATTCGTGCGCACGATGAACCGTTAGGAAGCTGCGACTAGCATCGTTCGTATCACGATCCATCCACTCTGGATAATAGTCATCACTCATAGGAAGTCCCCATGATTAGTATTCCCAAGCAATTCCAATTAGGTGGTAGAACTTGGCGCGTTAAACGATGTGATATCATTGATGGTGATCCTAAAATATATGGTGATTGTGATAGCACTGACTGCGTCATTAGACTAAAGGAAGACTTTGACCTTGACGTTATGCAGCACACATTCTATCATGAACTGTGCCATGCTATCTGCTTCACACTGGGTTGGAGTAAACTGAACAAGGACGAAGACAAGATAGATGCACTTGCCAACGTCATGTTCCAGTTCTTGAAGACCAACACCTAGAGGGTATGTACCCAGCCTCTGGCTCTACACCTCCTAGTTACCATCTCTGCGGTGCGCAATTCAATAAAATCTTGTGCTTCGTAGAAACACCCCGGCTTCTCCATACATGCTGTGACAGCCACGTCTACATCAAAGGCTTTATTACACTGCCTGTCCTTGTAGTCAGCTTGCCACGCAAGTAAACCGAGGGCTAATACAATGCCCCCGATAATACCGAGTGTCAGTCCTGCTATTCGGTGCCAATCCATCACTTTCCCCTTGTTATGACCCGCTTTACGTGTCGGTAGATACGCATTGACGGGTTACTACGCTTACGAAACTTGACAACAGGGTTGCCGTAGGCATCGTGGTCAGTGAAAAGGCCACTCTCAGTGGCCTCTGCTTCATCCTTCTTAATGGATAATTGCTTCCGAAGGAACTTCGCTTTCTTCCCGTTCACTACCCTTCTCCTCTGGTTCGATGTTCAAGTCCTTGCGGGCTTCTACCTCTGTCCATACACCACTGGCATAGGCACCTATACGCTCATCACGTATAGCAGCCATTGCGAATGTGCCGTGTGTCTCCTTCAGGTAGATCAACAGATCACCTGCTGGTGTCAACGACCAGATGTACTCGATGTTGTTGCCCTTGATGTACTCCTTCTTGGTGCCATCAAGGAAGTGTACGATGAATGAATCACTAATAACTTCTCGGTTGCTCATGTATCTGCTCCTGCATTTCTCTTTCGGTTAGTTTCTCGGTGATAGCATAGCCACCCCAGCTCATGTAGAACTCATAGGTCAGAGTAGTTGAGTTGAAGATCGCCTCTATCGTTGTGTGTCTACCTTGTATCTGTGGGCCTGTGATGCTAGAGCGTCTTATGCCCTTGTTCAGTCCTGTCCAGCCCCTTATCATACCACGTAGGGTCTGGTACATGATGTCCCTTGGGTTTGAGGTGGTGAACTGTAGCCATAGCTTGTGCTTATAATTCTTGTACAAAGACCACTTCTCCGGGTTAGAGAAGGCGAACTGAGTACTACCTTTCAACTCAGCTAGTCTGTTGAGGCCAGCGGGTAGCTTGCATATCTTCAATGAAACCACTATCCCTCCTCCTTATGTGTAGACTGTATGTGCTCCAGCACTTCACTACTCGGCGCTTCTCCCAATAGAATCCACATGGGACACGGCCTGCTATGTCACGGTGCTGGTGTCTAGGTCCTTTGATGACCGTAATCTTGTTCACGTCGTGTCCTTTCCGCCCTTCCTGCGGTCATTGGCGAATGACTTAATCGGTTTGTCCACGTTCCCCACCTTTGTGGGGTTGTCCGAAAGTGAACCTCGCACTCGGGGCATCAGGGTCTTTGTCATGGTCCCTCTGCACTCGGGACAGGTCGCCGGATCGTCGTAGGCTTTGTACACTACCCACTCGTGGTTGCACTCTAGGCACCTCTGGTCGAACGTAGGCATTAAAAGCCCTCCTTATTAGGAATCCAAGTATGATTGACAGTGCAGCGAAGTACGCTGTCAACTGTAAGTTGACTGCTATGGGGATAGTGATACCCCACCACGGCAGTATGTATTGATAGGACAAGAAGCTGGTCAACAGTCCTCGCAGGAACTGCGTCCCTGTCTCTATCATAGACCACTTCTTAGTTTGCATTTAGCACCTTTAGCTTTAGTCTTGCGATTGTTCGCTCGGTTTGGAACTCAGCATAGTTACCATTTGTGATTTCCTTGCTACAAGCAGGTCCGAAATGCAGTCTGAATGACGTACATATCCCCATCACTGTCAGTACAGTCTCAAGTGAGTCCTCACAACGATAAAAGATCCCACTAAACAGGACATGATTGGTGTCCTCGTCTGATCTGAGTCTCTTACAGCGCAGCTGATTCATCTCGTATCTTTCCTTTGATGTGATCCACCATAGTGTGGTACTCTATGGGTGTGTAGGGCGTCGGTAAATGCTCAGCGCAAGTGTTAAAGTAAGTCGCTTTCTGGCCCAACTGGACCCCCCTAAAACTATTAAGATTCGATACCACCTCTTGAGGTCCTCCCCTGTGACAATGTCCGTGCACATTGGAACGCCCGTAGAGTTCGGTCGGATGGATAGGCGCATGAGTTAGCCAGAGCCCCTTCCAGCAGACGATACCATGAACTTCCTCGAATACACTAAGGTAAGCCTCAGTCGGGAGCGTGTCGTGGTTACCCCTGACGAGTATCTTCCGGCCCGGAAGCGTGTGTATGCTGTCGAGTCCTTCCTGCGTGAACGCTGCATCCCCCATAACCCACACAATGTCCCGTTTTCTAATTCGGTCAGTCCATGTATCCATGATGTACTGTCGGTGAACCGACTCACTAGGGAACTGTGTCCTAAAGCGTTCAATTCTTGAGTGTCCAAAATGGAGGTCGCCAATGAAGTAGACATGACTCATCTGTTCCTCTCTTTCAACGTCACCTTGTACTCGTTGACTCGTATTTTCTGCATAGCTTCACGTGTAGTGACCATACTCCCATACATGGGAGAGGCTAGTCGACGCCCAATTGAATAGAGGTACTTAGCATGTGCATTACGGTCCTTCGTGCCCTGTCGGAATACACGGTACTCTACCCTATGTGCCTCTAGTTCTTGATCGAACCGGAAGTCCTCATCAACGAGGTACTTCCTCCACCATGTAGCAGGATCACCGAACTGCTGCCGTATGTGTACAGCCTCATGCTCTTGCAGTGCTTCACTGATCGGCATACCGTTAGGTATGTACACATAGGGAGCATAGGCAAATATCTCGTTCCCTGTCAAGGGGAACACAGCCGCTATTGCCTCGTAGTTAGGAGGCTTCTCGTGCTTTACTCGTGGTCTCATTAGCCAAATTCCTTTTGGATGAAAGCCTCCGCTCGGTCATGGAATGCTTCCAGTAGTTCGTCAGTTGATAAGTTCAAGTCAGACACCAGTTGATCTGGGTCCAACGCTTTCAGGTTATTCCAATGGTATACCCAATCCGGTCCAGTTAAGCTCATGTCAATTCCTCCATGCTAATCACATTGCACCAAGGGATTATACATAGATTTCTCTTGTTGTCATTGTCTAAGCAACGGGAGGTACATAGAACAATGGTCTCATCGTTCTCCTCCACTACCCATCCTACATCTTCCATTACCATAGGACTGTAGTCATTGCCTTCGTGATAATGATTAAAACTGGACCATGCATCGCCCCATTTAACCGTGTACAGTTTCATTAGTTTGCCCTCGTGAGTACGTTCTCACTTGTCGTATGTTCTTGTTGTCTACTGCGTGACCACGTGCCACACCCTGTACAGTGCCACCTACGGTACACACATGCCTTGGTACGGTACGATCCCCTCGACTGTAGCTGTGTGCTACCACAGGTCCCACACGTGGGCCTGTCAGTGTCCATGTACAGTGCCACGTTAGGGTGGCTCTTGATCCAAGGACGTAGGAATTTGTACAGCTTAGGCAGTAGGACTGTGTCTCGCTTATTGTACCGAGTCATCATCCTCCATGCCGTTGGGTCCTCATCCATGCAGTCGTACCACAGCTCGATACCTACATGCTTGACCTTTGTACCGAGACCGAAGTAACGACAAACGTAATCGAGCTTGTTCGAAGCAAGTTTGAAGTTTTGTCGAACAACTGAGAGCAGATCAATTTGCGCATAGGGTGACGGGGGCGTAAGACCACGTACTGCAAACTCTCTATTGAGATGCTTGATGTCAAACGCTTTTCCATTGTAGTGGCAGACCGCATCTGCTTCATCCAATAGCCCGTGCATTTTCTCGATGAAGTCCTCGTCACCTGTCCGTCTGAAGATGACATCTCTATCTCCTTCCCACTTAGCAGCCCAACACAGTACCTCGGTCGGCTTCCTAAGTTGGTTGATTGGTATGTACTTGGGAAAGAGATTCCAGAACGTGCCCTCATGGGGCGTCGTCTCAATGTCCAAGTACAACAGTTTGATTGGTAGTTTAACTCTCGGCATCTTTGCCTCCGGCACTCACGCCTTTCCATGTTTGTATTGCATTGTTACTGATATCAATGACACCCAAGACATAATTCTTACAAGCGTCAAATAGCGTGGCAAATGGATACACTACCATGAATCCAATCCATACTAAGATGATCTGTATATAACTAATCAATTTCCGCATTGCTGTCCTCCACGTCCTGTAAGGCTTGCATACATGCCTCCTCGAACGCATCCAGTTCCTTTCTCATGTTACGCAAGGCGCGAAGATTGCCCTTGCTGTGTACGTAGTGTTCCTTTGCGTCCTCATTGAGGATGATGCTTGCACTCATACGTGCCTTCACTCGGTTGGGCTTGAGCAGTTCATCCTCACTGTACCACCCCTCCTCCTTCTCATTCTTCTTGATGACCTTAGGTGGAGTAAACTGCACCCTCCACATGACACCTGCCATGCACCCACTACTGGGTGTATTCAGGAACGTCGTGTTACGCTTCGTGTACTTCTTCTTCATGTCGTCTTGTTCCTCTCTTTGTAGGGTTTACACAGGTGGTACCTGCCATTGTGTGTCACTAGGATGGGACCACCTGAGGCAGTCCTGCCCCATTTCAATTCCAAGAAATTACAGTACTTACATCTTGAGTACGGTATCGTTGGGTCATCATGTGGGTTCGTCATACTTCAACCACTCAGGTAGTAAGATTCCAATTGAATAATCGTATCCGTTCTCCATACACCAGTCACTGTAGTGCGTCTTACTGTTCTTGTGTATCTTGTTGTCCCTCATGAACAGCATCTTGATGTCAAGATCAGGGTGGCCTTTTTGAACAGCAAGCATTTTGCGTCTGTCCGCTGCTGTGAACCGTCCCTTTGATTCGATAATACAACCGTTCTCCAAGAAAAAGTCCGGCGTATACCATCCCGTACGTAGAAGTCTTTTGCTGCCGCAGTCAGCGCATCGTGCGAGATTCTTCCGCAGAGGCTCGTCGTACTCGTAGCTCCACGTTTCATACGTAAACGGCATACCAACGGCTCGTAAATCTTTAGCCACTCTATCTTCGAACTTGCTTCTACGCCCAGATGGTTGTACATTACGCCTCACCTTCTTCCTCCAGCTCCCTCTCTAGCAGAGCTAATGCTCGCCACACTACCTTGGCTGAGTGTCTCACCCCATCAGTGTCGAGCCCGCCTCGTTCCATGAGGTGGCGCAAGAGGGCGTCAGCTTCGTCCGTGGACTTGCTTTTGTCCCAATGCATAGGCTCACCCGGATGGTGTTGGGCGGTTGCACGGTATGAACAATACGCCACTTCCAACAAAGCGTTTGGAAAGAAGTCCAAGACTCCCGTCGTAAGTGGACGTTGCTTCCGCCATTTGGCAGCTTCCTTTGTACCCGCAAGTGGCTTTGATGCCACGACTGCTGGCGGGCATAGTCTGATAGGTTCTTGTCCATCTAACATCATGTCTCCTTCATCGTATCTGTAACTCATGTTATCTCCGCTACCTTAGGCTCACGCTTCACTTCAACAAAGTGAATCGGCTTGTGTCCGTAGGCAAAGGTACGCACTCCATTCCCACCGTTACTGTCCTTCCAACATTCCTTCTTAAAGTCACAGTAAGAGCAGGCTGTCGGAAGTATGAGGTTCCCTGACTTCCCATATGGTTCGGATGAGTATGCCCTAGTGATGCCATCCACGGCTTCTGACTCCACAGCGTCAGCAATGTTCCTCGCCCTCTCAAGTATTTCCTCTCTGTCTGGAGTAGAGCATGGAGTATACTTGATGTGCCCGTTCTGCTTGTCGATCCAAACGAATCCCTTACCTTCCGAAGCATGGCTAAAGTTTCCGAACTCATCGTAGAACCCGAGTTGCCAACGGTAGCCGAACGAATCATTATCAGCCGTGATCCCATCCTTATATCTTTGGTATCCGTAAGACGATGTTGACTTGACATCGACCGTGTGCCTATCGAGTAGACAGTCGATTCGTCCTGAGACCACCCAGTCGGGTCCATTGGTTCGCTCCACATCACACGTGACTCGTTCTTGTGCATCGAGGACCTCATGCCCTGCCTCCTCTGCCATGTACAACACGGCTTCCTCTAGTATGTTCCCATACAGGAACTTGAACTTGGTGTGTCCATCAAGACCTGAGCCTGAGTCAGGCATGTTGAATTTGTACCAGTGCTGCCTCATGCAGGGCTTGCCAAGATCGGAAGCCCATAACTTGCCCTTCTCACGTGGCTTGTCTCGCTTGAGGGTAGCTTTTGCAAACTCCCCACCTATGCGCATTGCATACTCTGCTGCTAGATCTGAGCTAGGTTCGTGGTCTTGCGTACTGTCAAGTACGGCATAGATGTCCTCGCTGAGACTAGTTATGGACTTCGTCATTTGTTACTCCTTGAGTGCTCGCTTTGCTGCTGCAATCAGACGTTGCAATTTGTTAAGATCTTCCAGACGAAGATAGCTCTCATTCCCACTGAATATAAGAGTGAATGGATAATCACTCTCATCGTCTACGTTAGGATCTGGGTGCTGTACCTCTATCGAAACATCGTAGTCTCCGTCTGACAACACATCAGAAAATGTAGTTCTACGGTTCACGTTAATCCTCATTACTTCTCCTCGTAGCCTGAGATGGCTGCCGCTTGGTTCACTTCACGTTGGCCTGAGCCAAAGTCAGTGTAGAACAGGGCAACCTCGATCACCTTGTCAAGGTACTCTTGCTCAGTACTGAACTTGAATACATCTTGGTGGATCAGGAGCGTGACGCTTTCGACAGCGCGATTAAGTGAGGACTGTCGGATGATACTGATGTCCTTCGTGTTCTTAGCGATAGGGAAAGCGGGCGCACTGCGTACTTTAGGTGCAGCTTGACTCGGAGCAGCTGGTGCCGCACCAGCCGGGGCTGCATTGGGGTTCTGGTTCTTAGCAAGCTCGTATCCATACTTACCATTCTCCACTGTCATGCTCACGTGCTCACCCTCTACGTAGGAGTGCTTGAACCCGAGGTTAATGTCGTATCCCTCAATCAAAGCATGGTAGACAGGCTTGTCACCATACTTGGTCTTGACGGTCTTCGTGTAGATGCTAGTGATAACACCATTGAGTTGCTCTTGCATTTTGTATCCTCTCTTACTGCCAGTAAAGACCCGATGCTATATCGAAGTCCAGTTTGAATGGTAGACTGAATAGAGATTCGATCTCATTACAGACCTCGACCATGAGTACCCGAAGGGCACTCTTGTCCATGTCTGTGTCTACCAGTATGCTATCGTGCACAGTCATCCGTATCTGTGTCCGATCCATAAGAGCGATGCGGTAGTACAATTCCCACATTGCTGTCATGACTATGTCCCCACCTGCAAATCCTTGCACTGGGTAGTTCTTTGTTTCAGTTGGCTTGAACGAGAACTTACGTCCTGTCTTCACCCTCACCCACGGTGGGCTCGATCCTTCAGTGAAGAAGAACTTGCGTCCACTGGTACCATCCTGTACTAGCGAGCAGTACACCTGCTCACCATGCTCTAGGTGAGAGGTCTTCATCAGAGCCACCATGTCGGTGTAGTACTGCCGTTGCCAGTCAGACACACCGGGGTACCTATCATAGAAAGCCTTGATCAGTTGCTTGATCAGCTTCACTGGTTGCCCCGTTGTCTCAGCTAGTCCCTTCGCACCACCACCATAGATCAGTCCGAAGTTTACGTTCTTCACAATGGTGCGTTGTTTCTTTGTCATATCGGATGGTACCTTCCATCCCATGACGCGTCGTCCTGTATTGAAGTGTATGTCCTCTCCGTTCTGTATGTCAGCCAGTAGTTGCGGGTCCTTGCTCAAGTGAGCGAGAGCCACGACCTCCAATTGTTTGAAGTCTATCTCCATCAACTTACCAAATTCTGATACGAAGACCTGACGTGCCTCTGGTGGCATGTTCTGTCCATTGGGCTTGCTGCTACTCAGCCTGCCTGTCACTGTCTGACACATGTTCATCTTCGGATGGATAGTGTCTTGCAATGCTGCCTCCTCTAGGAAGGGACCGAAGTACGTACTCGACAGCTTCACAGCTGCTCGGTAGTCTAACAGGTCAGTTACATATATGCTGGCCTTGCTACCTTTGGGCATCTTGTCTAGCACACCCTTAGCCATAGGGAACCCGAGGTTCGTAGGCTTAGCACTGGGCCACAGTGCAGCGATCTGCTTCGGATTCAGTAGTGGGGCACAACCGGGCTTAAACTTGATCACATGCTTGGTTCCCTTCTTGAACCCTGCTGTTGGGAAGCCAGTGAGCAGGTAGGACACGCACCGTGGTGCTGTGTACTTGATGTCACCCTCATCAAGAGGTCTCCCATCGTCCCACTCTAAGCGGGCCTCGGCCCATGCGAACAACTCCCTATCGTAGACCTTTTCCTTGGATACCAGTCCACTCATTGCAATGGCTGTCTTTGTCTTGTCAATCCTCAGGCCCAGTAGTTCCATGTGTGCCAGTGGTAGGACATGCTGATGCATGTACTCCACATAGCCAGCATGGTTGACCTGCTTATTGAACAGTTGGTTGGTAGCTTGTACGTCGTCTACTAAGTAAGGCTTCAGATCACAGAGTGGTATGTCCTCCATCTTCAGCCCACTGGCTAGGATAGCACCTAGATCCAGTCCTTTAGTGAACGCTATGCCGTGTCTAGCACATGAGTCTACTAGAGAGGAGAACCTGTACTGTTGTCCACTCTGTCGGTACTCACTGTACATGGTGCAGTAGTACTCAAACTTGTGCCACGGTAGGTCCGGTCGTTCCCTAATGAGGTACTTGAGATCGAACTTGAGATTGTGTCCGATGATGCGGACTACATCTCCCCTGTCATGGGCTGTCTCGATCATATCGTATAGGCCATCACCTCTGTGATCAGTGTATATAAAAATGCCATTGGTCCAACCATACAGCAGCACCTTGTTGTTAGGGTACTGAGCCTCCGGGTTCTTACCGTCGACACCACCATTACAGGTAGTCTCTAGGTCTATCGTTATGTCGTACATCTACTGTTACCCTTGAAGTTTCTTGATGTGAACCTACCTGTACCGAGGTCGAACGCGACCTCACTCTTAATGTGCTTGACTGCTAGGTCACAGCACGGTGCAGGTGGTATCTTATTCTTAGCCACGTGGATGTACCTGCTATCCACTGGGCCTTGATCGTCAGCACCTATCATGATAAGGATGTCAGCTTCACCTTGCAGTGCAGTCTTCGATTTGTAGATCCTGTCTTGAGGGATGTACTGCATTCCTTCAGCTGACGGATCAGCTTGTACAATAGCCAGTACTGGCCCATAACTTTGTGCAATACGTCTGAGTTCCTCACCGAGAGCTTGGAACTTGTCATGGTCCTCTTTAGCTCCTGTTCCTCCAACCTTGAGGAGTACGTTGATTCCAATGAGTCCGTACTCTTTTCCTCGCAGCGTTTGATGGATGCTTCCAATGTCCATTGAAGTGTCATGTACTAGGTCCCATGTGTGTGTGTCTAGCCACGTCTGGTACTGTTGTTGATGCAGGTTGTGTGCTGACATCATGGTGCGGTAGTCCACACCCAGTGCAGCACCCACCATACGAGTGGCTACCTTATCAGGTGCCTCCTCGTTGTTGAAGAACACAGCGTTGCCATCCTTGTCTAGTTGCTCTATCATGTAGCTCATCTCTGAGCACAGGAAGGACGTACCTCCTACCTCGGGTCGCTTACCCACGATGCAGACATCACCCTTCCTGATCGGGCCGATGCTTTTATTGAGGTCTTCCAGTCTCCAGTAGAGACCGTCATCTGATCTCTGATGCTGAGCGAGATCGTTGAGATCGAAGGTAAAGATTTTATCCCTGTCATTCGTTGGGTCATCATACCCAGCTGTTGTGAGTGCGGTAAGCACATCGCCAACACTGGCAGCACCTTTCTTAAAGTCATCGGTCTGTGTTTTGAGTACTGACTCAAACCGAAGGCGCTCCACTTGATCCCTGAAGACATCACGCTGGGGTGCTTGTCTCGTAAGCACGTTGTTAATAATCGTGCCGTAGATCTTGTGTTCGTCGGGCTTCCATCCGGGATGCCCGGTAACTCTGAACCACAGTTCGAAGTCACTGTCTATCTCCTGTTGTGTAGGGTACTCATTGAAGTACTTGCCGTAGTCTGCAATGAGTGTCCATGATTCCCTAGTGCATAAGCCCTTGGTGATCACGTCCTTGTAGGTGTAGTAGTTGTCTCTGTCCGACATGAACTTGAGCATGTCGAGGTCGATGCCCTCCATCATAAGTCACCGCTCCAATCCTTTAGGATGTCATTGATCTGCGTTGTCGTGCAGTTCTTTGGATCTGCTACTAGTTCTTCTTCGTAGCACTGTACTCCACTGATCAAGCCCCACGTTCTAGCTATCATCGCAGCTTGATCTATCACATGCTCACTGTCGTTGTCGAGCCACACTATGCCTCGATGTATGTTCGAGTTGGCATACAGTACCTCAGGTGTACACTTGATACCGTAGTTGACCACGACTCCTACATTGGGACCATACACATCTGCCAATCTAAGCCCACTAGCCATGTCCTCTACTAGGAAGCACATCAGCTTGTCGTTGGGGTTGAACCTAGTGTAAGGCTTGACCTCGTTATCCACATAGGCATTGAGGTACTTAGCTCCAGTGCCCTCTAATCTACGTAGCTGGAACCCTGTCAGTTCAGTCTCAGTGTATGGCGCACCATTCTCATCTACCCTATCGTAGATAGGTAAGTATACTCTGTGTGTGTCGGGGTCATACGCTATGTGTGCTGCCTTGACCTGTGCCTTAGTAAGTCCCTTGCTCATACGCCACTGAGTAGCCATAGTAGGCCAGTTGGCTAGGTCATGTACTAAGGTGGACGGTTGGCTGAATGGCACACGTTCGTTCATCAGTGGCCTCTTGTCGAAGTCCTTGAACTTGTCAGAGTCATCAGTCAGTATGCCTTTGTCTTGGCAGTTGTGGCAGTACGCCACCACTATACCAGCTGAGCTAGCGGGGCGGGTGAGGTACAGCCTACGCCTAGTGTCCTGCCCTGCGGGGCAGTCGCCATGATTGAAGCGTAATGTCTGACCACGCTTGACCATGCTACACTCATGCTCCCATAATTTCATGTCAATCATCTGCTCGTTCCTTCTCGTATTGTGCTATCTCCTCCGGGGAGTACACCTTGACAGGCTCATGTTCGATGGGCTTGTGCTTGGGTATAGCAAACTCGACTGATGTACTCTTTGTGATAGCTAAACTACCATCGGTATCACCATCATAATCTGCATTGCGCTCTGTCCTCGTGTATCTACCCATCTTCTGGAACCACTCGAACACCTGAGCAGGTGTCGGAATCTTACTGATCCCTAGGTCTTGCATCGGGATAGCATTGCGTTTCTTCTTCGTCATTGTACCTCCACGGTACACTAATTTCCTTAGTACGTGTAAGAGTAAGACAAGTTAATCGTCAGAAAGTTCCCCTAATTCCTTGAGTCTATCTTGTTGTTTTACAACAAGTTCTGCTTGCTCATGTATGATGTGACGGAAGATGCCTGCATCGACATGCCTTGCTGTGATGATATTAGCATACTGGCTATCGTATATCTTGGCAAGTAGCATCCATCCACCAGCTGAAAAGAGAGCAGCGAAGTATATCAGGAGGCTGATGCCTCCCATTGAGAACGGTGCTATACCAGCGAAGACGAGGAGAGCGAGAGCTATAGTGAACAATCGGTTACTGATCTTCGGCTTAGCAATGGGTACAGCGAAGGCAGTGCCTTCAGCGATAGCCTTCTGTTGGGCCTCTGTTAAATTTTCTGGCAATTTTTTATCTGGTTCCACGGTATGCTCCTTCTCTAATGATTTCGAATAGTGTCTTGTTGATCTCGTCACTGTCGTGCAACACCTTAGCGTTGCTGTAGTATGTCTCAACTGCATTGGACTCGATGCCCACACCGTACAACTCTACCTTACTGTCTCGTTCTATGCTGCGGCACACATGCTTGAGGTTAGACGAGCCTGACCCACCATAGGCACCGGCTGGTGCCCCATCACTGAGTACGATGAGGATCTTACGTTCCTCTTTCCTACGTATCAGCTGGTTGTATGCCCACATCACTGAGTCAGCGTCGTTGTTAGCTGAGCTGTACTTGTAGAACTTCGAGAAGTTCTCTGCTATTTGACGAGGGCTGATGCTACGATCCTTGAATCCCTTGATGAGACCTATGTCGCACCGTGTCCTACCATTGGTGAAAGCAGCCAGTTGCACTGGCACCCTGAGTACACGGTCGAACACATACACTAGCCTGCCACTGGCATCAGCAGCATGTACCATCTTGGTCCCTTGCATTGAGCCTGACCAGTCAGTCAGTACGTGGATAGCAGTGTTCAGTTCCTTGCGCTGCACCATATCGTAAAACAGTTTCTTGTTCCAATCACCACCATCAATGGGTGGCATACCTAGCCTCACGATACTGGACTTGTCCAGATTACCGTGGTATCTCTCTCGTCGTACCTTGGTACGTCGTTGTGATTGGAGGTAGCGTCTGATCTGATTACCAAAAGCACGTGACCCTGTGTTGTCAGGCATGAAGGACTCAGGTGTACCCTCATTATCACCATGTCTGCCTGTCTGTACTTGTTGGTCGTGTCCACGACAGTCAATGACATTGACTAGCTTCTGTGGCATGAGTACCACACTGCCTGCTTTGTAGTCAGTCCAGTCTATGCCGATGGAACCAGCTACGTCACCGTCCTTTTTAGGCTTCCACTCATTGTGCTCAGAGAGTACCGCATCCTTCCAGCTAATGACAGTGCCTTGTTGTTTCTTAGCCTTAGCACTAGTCTTATCTTCTTCCCCTTCCACAGTACCCTTTGATTGTGATCCTGCTCCGTCCTCGGACTCGTCATCCATACCAGATACCTCACCCACTTGTCCATCCTCGCCGGATGATTCTGATGGTGGCGCTGGCTGCATCGAGTGACCGTCCGAACGCTGCTGTTCTGCTTCATCTTCGTCCCTCTCTGGGAACAGTCGTTTGTATAGGTCAACGGCTAAGTCCCATGTGTCATGTGGGTCCTTGGTAGCTAGCATCTTGTCAACGTAGCCCTCCGAGTGGAGGTCATTGAGTAGCTTCTGAGCTATAGGTGGTAGGTTCTCGAAGAACCGTGTTCTATTCTGGTTAGGTACACCGTCCCACTCAAGGCGAGACAGTTGACCTAGCCCACACACTGACATGGGTGCTACCTGTTGCTCGGTTGCATCCTCAGGTATAGGCTTCTCCTTCCATGCGTCTGCCACCTCACCTAGTACCACTGTGTTCATGGTGCCCAGACCTACAGCATCACCGATGTGTGCATCAGCTACCTCACGCTCCATACCATCATCTTCACAGATGTTGAACAGAGCGCACAGTTCTGGAGGTGGGTCACTCAATGCCTTCAGTATCTTGAATGCATCAGGTCTAGTGTGGTGTCCACACTCATGGATCACAAATCCATACAGCTTATCCATTGCATCCTTAGTGATAGGCTGCTTGACCACTGGCAGTATGATGTTCCTGCCATCTGTCATTGCAGTGGTGGCCTGCTTGGACCACGTTAGACCTACGTCCATTGACTCACACCTGCGGTGTAGTACCTGCGTGATGCGATCTAAGTCGAGGATGGATACGTCTTTACTCATGCGTCACCTTTGATTAGTCTCCGAGCAAACACCTGATGGTACATCTCACGAGCAACAGCCTTGTCGTCAGTGCATAGCTTCTCGTACCATGTAAGACGGAGTGCAAGCTCCAAGTTCTGTGTCATCTCAGCCTTCTCACCCCATGCTAGCAGTGAGCGTACTGAGAACGTAGACAGTAGCGATTGGTTCTCGAACGCCTTACGTACTAGCTTGGCATAGTCTATAATACCTGAGATTTGCCCGTCACTAAGGCTAGTGTGCTTGCGCATGATGTCTTTCTCATCAGACTTGCCCAAGTATCTGACCTCGATACAGGCACCGATTCTGTCCAAGGTAGAAGCGTCTTGCACTTGAGCGTCAAAGACACCTGTCTCGTCACCAGTCCCACATGTGTTGTCAGTGAGTATGTACCACCATCTACCTTCAGTTGCAACGAGCCTACGCTCATCTGCTGTACGACCCGGTGCGTCTGGTAGAAGGACGGTCCTTGTGTTTTTCTCCCTAAGAGACTGGAGCACAAGTGCGCTGTTATGCCTGAAGGCTTCGTCTTCGAGAAATAGTCCACCATATTTAAGACTGTCAGTGAGGATGGTAGGCTCTTGCTTAATGAACATCTTGGCTTCACCGTTCACCTCCTCATAGTCGATGGATGCAGAGCCAAGGAAGTGTGCTTCTCTTGTCTCGACGTTGCATGACATACGCCAGAGCGGGACGACAAATGTAGCACACCATTGCTCAGCGAGGCATGACTTGCCAGTTCCTTGGAGCCCATGAAGTAGAGTAGTGTCACCGCAATAGAGTGCGAGTGCGAGCCTTTCAGTAACGCCCTTATTCCACACCCAGTTGGGGTCCTTGTCTGGGATATGTAGCTGTGCTTCTTCATGCCAGTCCTCCACCTTAAACATGGGCAATGGGATGTCCGGTATCTCCTTCGGCATCCAGAATGCCTCACTAAACATGACCGTGCCTTCCTGTTGAGCGAACTTGTAGGCATCATCAATTACAAAGGGGTCCTCTTTGGTCGCTTCGACCTCGTCCTTCTTATGCTGCACAATAGAGTCGATGATGTCAGGATCATAGAGCCCCTTGAGTGAGCCACCTTGCGGACTAGCCATCTTCACTTCTCCTCGTTGGTTGTCCATTGATGCTCATGAGTCGGAGTTCGATCTCCAACTTGGGTGGTTCCTTGGCATCAGTACCATTCAGTACTACCTCAAGGGTAGCTACGTCGTTGTCGTTCTCAAACATCTGGGCTACTACCGTACGCACCAGATCGTCCATCGTTAGCTCATCGGCTAGCCCGATGTCCGTTACTACTGTGTCACCTGTACTCATGCTGCTGCTCCCTCGTAACTGGCGAGTGCCCTCCCAATAGCGACAGCTCTGCCTATCTTACGGGATGGGTTGTCCTTCTGTGAACAAGCGGACAGTCCCTCTGCTACTACGGTGTCGTCATCCAATAGCCTAGCTATGGTGACGTACCGTGCATTGGTATGTCCTATCTTCTTCAGTTGGTTCCGACTTACATTACCTTCATGTAAGTGTACCACATGCACCCTGAGGTGCTTGGGTAGGTTAGCTTCCAGTCGTTTCATTGTCCTCTCCTTTGAGATCTGTGATCTCTCGTCGCAATCGATGGACTAACAACCTAATCTTCCAATGGCTACAATAACAAGCACCACTGTTAGTGCCCATGCCTTCAGGTCGTTTAATCAAACAAGCATGACTAGAGCAACCAGTATCTAGTGGATCACTCACTATCCTCTCCTTCTAGTTTAGCCCATGTCTCACCGTCAGGGAATGTGAACGTACCGTCCTCACTCCATCCGGGGTATGTGTTGATCATCCATATGACCTTGGCTATGAGGTCGTAGTTCTCTGTCTCAGGATGATTGGTGTAATCTTTAAGCCGCGCTCCGTTTGTACGAGAAACGATAGGTACACTGTCGACATGTTCCTTCTGTACTGTAGATGGTGTGTCGGTATGTGAGTCTACCACTCCCACATTGGGGGCACTTGGTTGCTTTGACATTATTGCACCTCGTCAAGTGTAATGAGAGGGACATTGATCTTTCCGCTGTATGATCGTGGCGTATACAATACCGATGCCACTGGGGTATGTGATGTATCCATACCTGCTGACTCATACGTCGGTATATCTTGAGCGATGACTTCTGATTCAAGCTCATTATACCAGTCCTCTAGTTTAGGTTCGAAGCGCAGCTCTAACTGCATGTCATACTCCTTCATAGTGCCATCCTCTCCACTTTGCAAGATGTCACACCACGGTGAACCGGGCCACACGAGAGCGTACCTGTCTATATCATGGCACTCATGCGTCTTAATCTTTAGTCGAACCACCACTCTCCTCCTCTCCTTTTCCCTTCTCCTTCGTCGAAGGGAAAAGAGAGGAGAGCCAGCCCCAGCCAGCGTTCAGAATATCTACGGTCGCAGCTACCACGAGCCCGCAAAATAGAACGATTGCTATGCCAGTGAGTAGCACCCCACCAAACATGAACACCACCAGTACGATGGCGAGTATTAAGAGGGCTGCTGCCCATTCACTTACGTTATTCATTGTCATCGTCCTCTCTCAGTAGTGCATTGTTGGCTACCCATTGGGCTTCCTCAATGCTCTCGGTTCTGTCTGCTATACGTTCGAGTGCTGCCTCAAGCACCTTGATGCGAGCCCCTAGTCCCTCGACATAGAGTACACTGTACACTCTGATCTGTGCCATCAGTCCTCCTCCTCACACCCATTGATGATACGATCCCAAGTGGCGTCGTCACAGTTGGGTATGGTTGGTGGTTGCCACGCAGGTGCGCAGTCTCTTTCTCGTTGATATGATAGTTCTTGTAGTCTATGCTCTGATAGTATCTCAACCACCCGAAGGGTGGTGAGAGATAACAGTATAGCTATGGTTAAGAACAGAGCAGCAGTACTAGCCCTCATCTTCATCCTCCTCCCACAATGCATCAATAGCATACTGTGGTACCATGTAACCGAGGCTCTTGAGGTGCTCTAGGTGAGTAGCACACTCACCGGCAGTGTCATGGTTGTATGACTCACCGTCACACTCCAGTCCAATGTCAACCATTGTGCGGTTATCAGACCAGTGCCTATAGCGTCTGTTGTACAGCCACCATCTGAACCTGCCTATGACAGGCCACTTGATAGTCTTCCAAGGTATGACGGGTGACTTCTCAGACCTACGTGTTGCTATGTGTGTGACAAAACCAGAGTCACTCTCGTATACATACACATCGCATTGGAAGCGGTCACTTGACCATCTGCAATAGCTCACGGCTCCTCTCCTAAGTACACGTCAATGTCTAGGCTAGCGCAGCTAGTATCATGGGCTTTCTCTTGTGCCATCTCGTAGAGTTTGTCTAACTCCTCATCATCAGGCTCATCACCCTTGATGTCGAGTGATACCTCACCACTCGTAGTACCCATGATACTGGCAGTGAAGCCCATCTTATACGTCTTCATTGCATCATCCAGAAGTATACCTTGTCAGCATGGTTGAGTGCTTTGATTACCATGCGGTCGAGTGCAATATCCCAAGCAGAGTAATCAGCACATTGACCTGACTCGGCCTTGGTCATGTTATAGTATCGTATGCGGCCTCGCTCACGCAACGTAGCTTCGTAGTAGTCCTCACCACTAGGCTTACGTGTACTGACTACCAGATCAACTGGCTCACGTTCTACACCGAACAAGCGGCACACTTCACTACCGCATAAGTGTATGCTGCCCATATTAAAGCCTAGCCGGTCGCTGTACTTGAATTTGAATTCAACTTTCATTACTCTACTCCATAGTTAATGATGTACCACTCGGGATCAATGTGTGTCCCGTCGTTTGTCTTCCACTTAGCTGGTGCCTTGCGCCACTTTCCACGCCTAGCTAGCCTGTCTTGCCTAGCTGTGAACATGCTCATCGCACGTTCGAAGCCGGGACCAGAGCCAGTGATGGGACCAGCCTTAGCTGCGTTGTCCCATAGTCCATCCATGATGTACCTCATAGCGAGAGGTCCCCTTCACGTACCACAGGTATGTGGTACAGTGACGAGCGGCCTGCCTTGCCTGTGTCTATCTGTCGTTGGGCATTAGCCTCACTCACATAGAGATCAGGGATAGTAAAGGGTGTAGCCCACCTGTTGCGTGACCACATGTTAGCTGTCCCTCTGCATTGTATATAGAAGACTCTCATTTCCTCACTGCCTCTGCTATATTGTGTACATTGTCACCTCCAGTGACAAGCTCGTCGTTCTCATCTACTTGGCGGTAGCCGCAGGCGTACGCATCCTTGAGTCTATGCATCATCTCGATGATAGAGTTGGCCTCATGCTCTAGCTCAGTGAGTCTGTCAAGTATGTCGATGCTCATAGGTCCCACCTACCAGTGACAACAACACCAACGTGGTCGGCTGCTGCCTCTGGCTTGTCATTGAATGGGTTGCCACATAACAGATGAGATACGTGCTCGTACTCACCTGCTACACTCACGTGCTTACTGACCTTACGTTCTATGCCTACCCTCACACCAGCGTTCTCCTTAGAGCATGACTCGAAGCCATGATGCTCACTAGTACGTAGCCCAATGAATCCTTGCGCATACACGTGTGTGTTAGCACACCCTTGGACGCAAGTGAAGGCTACTACCATGAGGCACACGATCAGGAACACCCTGAACAGTGGGCTTAGGTTAGTCATACATCGTACTCGATGTGGACATAGCGGTAGCCCTTCTTGTACATACGTTCCAGTAACTTTTGTGCAGCACACATGAATGAACCACTGTATCCCTCTAACCTGTGGCATGTTACACGCTCCGCACCACCGTACCCCCAATGAAACACCTTCGTATACTCTACGATAGGGTAGTTCTGTGAAGTGGGCTTGCTAGTGAACACGACGAAGGCTTCACGTACCTCCTTCGGTATGATCAGCGTACTGTTGGTACCTCTGCCACATAAGAGATCTCTATTGCTTCCACTACTACGTTGCCACGATGCTACCTTACTGGTACCAAAGCGTCTGATCTTAAACTCTTGTCGTTCCTTCATGACTCATACTCCACTTGAACAAACTTGTATCCCAAGCTCAGGAAATATGTCAGCCTGCCATATGCACCACTGTACATCTGTTTCTTGTGTCCACCGATGTAGCAGTAGCAGTCACCACCCGCATCTTCAATGCGATAGGCATTAGGACGGTGTCCTTTACTGAGCACGAGTGTAAACTCAGTGCAATTGGCAGGGATGCCGAAGAACTGTCGTATAATACGACGACACAACGAGATGTGTGTGGCCCCCGTAGTACAGAAGTCCGATGCGTTCTGGTGTCTTGCGAATGTTAATTCCTTCATAAGTCTCTCCATCTACGGCGTGGGAAGTAGACAAATCTACTGCCGCTAGGTAGCTTGTCCTTGTTGAGTTCAGCCTCACGTTCTGTGAACCTGAGTACATCAGCTAGCCCAGTCAAGCAGCCACCTGCTATGGTAGTCCATCCATCATACGTCTTGTATGCATTGCGATGGTCGTTACGAATGATGTACATGGCTACCCCTCATTGTTGCATCACCTTCCAAGTGTCACCTTGGTCAGAGTAGAAAAAGAATAGGGTATGCTTCGCTACCCTAGCGGTGAACTGTATGGCACAGCACGTGCGTACTATGCCCGGTGCCCACTGTTCCTTGGCTGGATCGACGAGCACACTCACCTTATCACCCTTTTTAACGGGGCATTTGCCTTCATAGGCACAGTTGTATGGCTGCTTCATGGTGCCACCCATAGTAAGAGAGCAGTGAAGGATACACAGAATAACAGCGTGCCCCCAATAACAATAGCAGGCCCATACCTATCCCACCATGCTTCCTTGTTCCTCTGTTCAAGAGGCGGGATCATGTACTTGTGCTTGAGTTTCATGCCATACCTACCCTAGCACCTCGATGCCATAAGGGTTTCGTCACCTTGCCATTGACTACCTCACGGTAGACATCATTGGCATGGACCGTCTCCTCATACGTACGCATCACTGACTTGGGCTTAGCCTTGGTCCAGTCCTTAGCCTTAGCTACCCGGTGTATGGTACGCACAACAGAGGGCACAGCTACACTGTGCCGCTTCCATCGTTCCTTGAAGCTAGCTATCGTGTTGGTTGGTTGCTTCTGATTCACGGTCCTTAGACTCCTGCTCTAGTTCATCCAAACGCTCGTCACTGAACGTCTCATACAAGCGCATATAGAATCGCTTGTTGCCTACCGTAGCATACGTGTTAATCGTACGCCCTCGTACTGTGATCTTCATGGTGCCTCCGTAGTAGGTGGGGGCTTAGTCATACCACCAGTGTGGCCCAACACATTGACTGCGAAGGGGCTTGAGTAGAAGTGCTGTTGCTCAGCATAAGTAGCACGTCCATCCCTTACGGGTGGTCCGTTAGTCCACCATCTAGGCAACATCCATGTACCGGGACGGTACCATGCACTGCGTTGCCAATCATTCATGCTATTCTCCCACGTTCTATGTAATCAGGGGTCACTGCCGTTCCACTCATGCGACTGAGAGGAGAGCGTCGGTACCATCTGTCTCATCGTACGACTTACAGCGTTTAATAGACAGGACCCCTATCGTTTGGTGTTACGAGCCTTCAATGAAGGCTGCTTCCCACTCCTCTGGAGTGATGCCAGACATGATGAACTCACGGTCATCCTTAGATACATGAGGCATAGCCTCTTGTATTAGCATACCACCTTCCCATGCCTCTACTTGCTCACGTTCCACGTCTATCTCACGTGTGTGAACTACGCCTGTCAAGCCACTGCGCCTTGTGATCTGCATTGAATTGCCCTCGTTCCATACATAGAAAAAGCAAGCCACGCCTTTCCACTCATCATGCCACCGAGAATGCTTATATGTGGTGGCCCTGATAAGGGCGTGGCTCACGTAAAGGTGCGGCTGGATGGCGTAAGCCCATGCCATTTAATCCCATCGGTTAGGAACCACATCGTCGGAGAACGACCAATAAAGGACACCCCAAAGGGGTGCCCTTGATGGTAGCTCCAAGGTTATACCTTGAACTCCTCCACTGGACCGATGCAGCTAGGCTGCTTCGCAACCACGGTATCAAACCGTGCTCGCAGTGCATAAGCCAGCTTCAGAGTGCCAGCCTTGTTGCGTCGAGCATAGAGGACTACGTCCTCACCCTTGGCAGTAGCATGATCCGCTGCTTTAGCAGTCATGTGAGCCAGATACTCTGGGTCAACGTCGATGCTACTACCTTCGGTAGGAGTAGCAGCTGGTGCTGCTGGTGATACTGCGTTAGCAGTAAGCGCCGTGATAAGGCGGTCGAATCCTGCGTCAAGGGCATCAAGGATGTCCTTGTTACTAGCTCGTGCTGTACCCATTTCAAACTCCTTCGGCCATCTGGCCTGCTCTGTGGGCTTTCGGTTCGGTCGGGGCTGTTCCCCCTAGACCTCTCACTTCGTTCGAGGTCGTAGGGGAACAGACACCACCTTCGGTGGTGAATCTGTCAAGATATGAAGCCGATCATTGCATAGCCCAATAGCAGAGCTATTGCAAAAGCACAACCGATCTCAAAGAGATCGGAACTAATCGAGCCAGTCTGCCTACGGCAGTATCCTGTGTACCTCATGATGCGTACTCCCTTGGTGGATTGTCGAGAGATACCAAAGGTATCTCAACGTCGTAGTCACATGGCACGTAGTAGCTGCCATCCCAAGGATCATCCGGGTTCTTATAGAACCCGAACAAGCCTTGCATAGGACAGTCATTGTCAACGACAATGCCGAAGCGCCATGCTTGGTCCCAGTGATGGTCACTAGTGACCATGCCGTGGTTACGCTCAAGGTATTCATCAGTGATGAATACTTCGTCGCTCATGTAGTCCTCTGGCTCCATGTCCAGTCCAAAGGACTGGGCTATCTCGGCCAGTGCTATCGGACTCAGAGAGTCCGCTATCGTGCTATGCTTGTGGTAATCCATCAGTGCTCTCCGTTCAAGGAACGGAACTCAGGTGCTCCGTCGTGGTCGGCCCAACTCCTGTCCCTGTCTTCGACAGGGCCAGCTGCTTCGGCAGTTGAACAACCAAGTTCCACTTGGTCGCTACATTGTAACCGAACTCCGTGGAGTTCGTCAAGCAGGTCGATCAGGTCTCGGTTTGGCATCGTCGGTCTCCGGTTTTTGGGGGGTGGTCCATCCTCCCCCTTCACTTTGTTCAGGGGGAGGTGGACCAAACTCTTTTGCGTACGTGGTCATTACCGGGCAGGACACGCGGGCGGCACGGAATATAGTACAGCTCCGCTGTAATATATTGTACAACCTTGAAATGAGGGGAGATAATTAAAGGTTTATCAATAGCTTTGCTATTGAAAGTCTCGTAGGCGTGGGGTTAATACCGTATGTGGCAAAAAAGCAACAGGTCGACTATTTATCATAATAGCAGAGCTATTATGGTAAGGGGGAGGGGAGGGGAGCTAGGGGAGTCGTCTCTGAGGGAAAGCGAGGTCAAAAGTTTCTCACAGAAATGTGAGCGTTCGGGCTGGAGCCCGCATGAACACGTGGATGTTAAAAGTTCGGGAACTTTTCCCTCTCAAACTTGTCTTACTCTCAAAAGAGTTCGAGTTATAGAACTCTCTAAGAGTTCGTTTACTCTTTGAGTGAGTAAGATGTCGGGGATATATTGATAAGTAGTCCCTTTGGGACTCTTAGAATCATTCGGAGAATGATATATGAAAGGGATATTCTCAATTTTAGTTGTGTGTTTGTTCGCCCTAGGGGGCTGCCAAACCATATATCCTGATTGTCAAGATAAGCCTGTAGATAGCCTAGAAAGGCAAATATGTCAATTAGAAGTGCGGCAAGAGCGCCGCTTGATCGACAAAGAGAACTGGAATCTCTGCCAACTCGCGTACAGACAGAACAATGTACCAGTTTGGCACATAGACCATTCGGGTGAGCACAGGGTGTACAATCCTATGCACATCAAGATGGATCTCAAGAATAACAGTTGCAAAGTGGTCTTACGGGACCACTGGGCACCATACTAGACCCCGCACCCTGTTGAAGCAGTCACTGCGGGGTTCTTTCACATAAAGGACACTTATCATGGCCCGACCCCCGACAGAACACGAGAAAGCGATCCTAGCGAAGGAGAAAGAGCTGGAAGCAGCTCGTCGACGCCGAGATAAGGCTGTCAACAACAAGAGAACCACTCCGGGCTCTAACAAGCCCTCTCCTAAGCGGTCTCGTAAAGATATACTGGACGAGCTTACATAATGTATGCTTTCGTCCTCACGGTCTGCCTCTTTATGGCAGATCCGTCAATGAACAAGTGTTATGACTTCGCACAGGAGTACGATACCATCGAACTATGCAACGAAGCAGGAGCAAACGTAGAACGGAGCGTTCTCAAGAGCCCTACCGTCGTAGGCACAGCTTTCAAGTGCACCCCGCTGGACAAGGCGTAGTGGCTAAGTCTCAGACACCCCCTAAAGGGGGTGGACCCACTGTAGTAGAAGTGGGGCCGGATATCTTCGAAGCCTTCAAGGATTCTATGGGACGGTTCCGTACCAAGTCCTTGTTCATCGAATCGCCCAACCCGGCGTATCCGGCCTTCTTCACGTTGAAGCATTATGACCACACGAAGGACGGGCATATCTACAGCTCCTTGTATTTGAAGTACATGGAGATATCAGATCCCACCGAATATCAAGTGGCGATCAGACTATTTGGGTCTTGGGATCACTGGTCTTCTTTGATGAAGTCCAAGTGGTTCATGGACCACCTAAACATATGGAGGGCTGAGCTTCGAACGAAGCTGGAGTCCGAACGCTTCTACGAGATGAAGAAGCACATTGCTGATGACCCTACTAGCGCCCAAGCACAGCAAGCAACCAAGTGGCTGGCTGGTAGGTATGGTGACGGACAAGTTGCCAAGAGGGGTCGTCCGTCTAAGGCTGAGAAAGAAGCAGCTCTCAAACAAGTCACCGAGGAAGACAAGAGTCTCCTCGAAGACGCAGATCGCATAGGCTTAAACTAATGGCAGCATCAGACGGAGGCCACGTGTGGCCCCCTAGGTCATCGGACCTACGCATACAAGAACTCACCGGGGCAGGCATTCAAGCCAGCAAGCCCGGTGATGTATTTGCTGCGCTGCGTACTGCTGGGTATGTTGGATCTCTCGACGACATGTGGAAGCAGCATAAGGTTGCTCTCGGTATCACTGATACCAGCGAGCCCTTTACTGACTCCATAGCCGCAGGTGGTGGAGGTGGTGGTGGAGCCGTAGGATCAGACATAGATCTATTCGATCCCAACGCCACGATCTTCTTCTCTACTGTACCTATTCTTAGCCACGGCTTCTGGATGAGTGCCGATGGCACACGGGTATTCCATTGCTCTGACACAGGCGACATAGTCACATCATTGACTCTCAGTACACCATACGATATCACGTCTAGTGTCTATGATGGGTCGCCAACAGCAGACCTCGGTCGACCAATGGATGTGTGGCTTAATGCAGACATGTCCATCCTATGGACGATCACAGCAGGCACTAACACAGTAACAGCATACACATTGAGTACACCGGGAGATCTGTCAACGATCAGTGCCGCAGTAGCTACCCTCTCTATGACGGGTATCACTTCAGGTCACGGTCTATACGTGAACCCAGACGGTGATAAAGTTTATGCCAGTGGTAACGGCCTTGTTATCCAAGCCGATCTGGGCACAGCATGGGATCTGTCAACAGGCTCAGTCGTCGACTCCTTTGATGTAAAGACTGAGGTACCCGGAGCTGGTTCTGGCTACGCAATGACCCTTGATCCATCAGGCACTAGGCTCTATGTAGCTGATCTCACAGACGAGGATTGCGCTCAATACAATTTGAGTACAGCGTGGGATCTTACCACAGCTGCCTACTCAGGCAACGCAATAGTACTTTCAGGATTCGCACTCAGCCCTCATGGGATGTTCATGCACCCAGATGGTGACGGGACCACGATATACGGTATCGGGCAAGGTGGCGCAGACAAGATGTACATGCTGGAGCTACTGTAATGGCTGCCTCAGACGGTGGACATATTTGGCCTCCGAGGGCATCAGACCCACGGATGCAGGAGCTGACTGGAGGCACCGAACAGACTACTACGCCTGATGACGTATTCAAAGCGTTGCGGGCAGAGGGTTACACAGGGTCACTCGATGACATGTGGAACCAGCATAAAGTGACGCTAGGCGTAGGCGACACCAGTGAGCCTTTCGAGGACAGTGTCGCAGGTGGCTCACCAAAGAACCCCAGCGACTTCGTCTTGACAGAGACGTGGACTGATGGCGGCGCTACGTATGATCTGAATGCTCTCATCACAGATCAAGCTAGTGCTAAGATTACTTCCTTTGATATGACACAGGATGGTCTCAAGCTGGCTCTCAGTAATGACGCTGATGACGACATCTACGTATATGATCTGTCAGTCGCATTCGATTTCTCTACTGCTGTGCTTTCTAGCACTAGGGCATTTACTAATCCAGCAGCTTTCAGATGGAATCAGTTGGGCAATAACTATTCTCTGATCGACAGCTCTGACGATATGAAGCAGTATGCAGCTGGTACCGCTTATGAAGTAGCCGCTGGTGACACATTGCAGACTCAAGCAGACAAGTCAGAGTTTGGTTCTACAGGATCACCTGATGGCAACTGCTGGTTCAATGCTGACGGAAGCAAGGCGTATATGCTAGTACTCGTAGGATCACAGTCTAGTATAGGCCAAGCGTCTCTTGGCACAGCATATGATCTGGATTCAATTACTGGTGTCGTCACACTAGACATAGAGCCCCCGGTTACTGGTCTTTCCAGAGCACAGTCATTCAGACAGACCCCGGATGACAAGTGGCTGTACACCAATTACAATGAAACACTGTACGTAGGTGAGTATGGCACCGCTGGCGATATATCAACGCTGGTCCTAGACACAGTGGAGACACTAGATCTATCAGCACCAATGGTAGGAACGCTTAGAGACATATGGCTTGCTGATGACAGGAACACTATATATGTGGCAAGCGACACTCCTGTCAAGATATTCAAGTTTGAGTACATACCCTAATGGCTTCGACTATTGACCAAATACGGAGCGCGGCGGAAGACGATCTCCTGACATTCATCAGACTAGTGGCCCCGCATAGGGTCCTCGGCAAGTGCCACGAGGATCTCATCAAATGGTGGACTCGTGATGGTGCGGAAGATCATCAGATGGCATTGATCCCACGAGATCACCAGAAGTCAACGATGGTAGCCTATCGAGTGGCTTGGGAGATAACAAGAGACCCGTCTGTGACGGTCCTGTATATCTCTGCCACGAGTGGGCTAGCAGAGAAGCAATTAAAATTCATCAAGGACATCTTGGTGCACCCGAAGTATAAGCGGTACTGGCCGCAGATGGTGCTACCCGACGAAGGCAAACGTGAGAAGTGGACCAATTCAGAAATCTGCGTTGATCATCCGAAACGGACAAAGGAAGGAGTCCGTGACTCGACCGTATTTACGGCTGGCCTTACTACATCAATTACGGGCCTCCATTGTAACATCGCCGTGCTTGACGATGTCGTTGTCAACGAGAATGCGTATACCACAGATGGTAGAAAGAAAGTCGAGTCTCAGTATAGCCTACTGGCATCCATTGAAACCACTGACGCACGTGAGTGGATTGTTGGGACGAGATACCATCCTAAAGATCTATACGGCACTCTCGTCGCCGCAACACAAGACGTTGTGGACAAAGACGGGGAGGTCCTTGACTCTAAGCCTATCTATGAAGTGTGGCAAAAAGAAGTAGAGGATATGGGTGACGGAACGGGTGAATACCTTTGGCCTAGGCAACAGCGCGGTGACGGTCGTTGGTTCGGTTTTAACGCCCGCGTCCTTGCTACTAAACGTGGGAAGTATCTTGACCGCACTCAATACTACGCCCAGTATTACAATAACCCTAACGATCCGGGTGAGGAAGCGATAGGAAGTGAGTACTTCCAGTACTACAACAGAGAGATGGTTACTAAGCGAGACGGAGTGTGGACGTACAACGGTAGACCACTCGCAGTGTTCGCGGCTATTGATTTCGCGTTTTCGCTCCGATCAACAGCGGACTATACGGTCCTTGTTGTTGTGGGCGTCGATAGTGATGGAAATATCTACGTACTCGACATTAAGCGTGAGCGTACAAACAAGACCAAGAGATACTACGACATAATCCGAGAAGCCCATCTGAAATGGGGCTTTAAGAAACTCAGAGCTGAAGTAACGGCAGGACAAGCGGTGATCGCAGAGCGTATCAGAGATGATATCCGCCAAGACGGTTTACTCCTTAGTGTAGACGACTTCAGACCAACTCGGACAATGGGCAACAAGGAGGAGCGCATTCACAACACGCTGGCTCCTCGATACGAGAACATGAGCATCTGGCACTACTACGGGGGCCTCTGCGAGGACCTAGAGCAGGAGCTTATCCAACACAACCCGGCCTTCGATGACATCAAGGATGCACTGCACTCAGTAATGGGTATCGTACGCATCCCGATAGATAGGGGCTTGAAACGGAGAGCATCCACCATAGTGACCCACGGGCGCTTCGGTGGAGTTGCAGCATAACCGCAAAAGGCTTATAATACAGGGCTCACATGGCTAGAACATCCAAGAAAGTACAAGAGATCAACGCTACCCTTCAAGGGGAGGCGTTGTCGTCTTTCGTAGTCAACAAGTATGTATCGTACCGGAACCTACGGCAGGACTGGAACAACGACATGCGGGAACTCCGCAACTACATCTTCCAGACTGATACGACCCAGACATCCAACAACCAGCTACCTTGGAAGAATAAGACGAGCATCCCCAAGATCTGTCAGATCAGGGATAACCTCCACGCCAACTACTTGGCGGCATTGTTCCCCCACGATAACTGGTTCAAGTGGGAAGCAGCCACACAAGACGCTGCTACCCGTGATTCAGCTAGGATGATCGAGTCCTACATGAAGCAGAAGATCCGTGAGTCAGGCTTCAAGGCAATGATCAGTGAGGCACTATATGATTACATCGACTATGGCAATTCGTTCGCTGAAGTCACGTACGAGAATGACACTCACATTACACCAGATGGGACAGCTGTGGGGATTTATAGTGGACCCAAGCTCCACCGCATATCCCCTTACGACATCTACTTCGATCAGTCTGCGGCTACGTTTAAGGACGCAGCCAAAGTCACCCGAACAATTGTCTCTATGGGATCACTCCTTATAGCCGCACAAAGCGACCCAGCTTTCGCTTGGGTCAATGAAGCTCTTGCAAACACTACGCGAGTTAGGCAAGACTTGTCAGCCTACTCTGACTCGGACTTGGAGAAGTCAGAAGGATTCGTCATTGATGGATTCGGCAGCTTATCTGGGTACTACTCATCGGACATGGTTGAGCTACTCGAATTCGAAGGAGATACCTTCGATGTCGAAAGCGGGGAAGTAAAGACCAACAGACGTATCATTGTGATGGACCGGCGCAAGGTAGTGAGCGATGAACCAATCGACTCATGGTTGGGCCGTTCGAACAAGGAGCACGTCGGTTGGCGTTTACGACCCGATAACCTGATGGCTATGGGGCCGCTGGATAACTTGGTTGGTATGCAGTACCGACTGGACCACTTGGAGAACTTGAAAGCTGATGTCTTCGATCAGATAGCTCACCCAGTGGTGTACCAGCGCGGCATGGTAGAGGACTGGAACTGGGGACCGGGCGAGCGCATCTTTGGTGATGTCGACTCGCACGTCGATGTTCTTCGTCCAGACGCAACGGCATTGCAAGCTGACTTCCAGAAGCAGCAGATGATGACGGACATGGAGCAACTCGTAGGAGCCCCTAGGGAAGCTATGGGCATCCGAACTCCGGGCGAGAAGACAGCCTTCGAAGTTCAAGAGTTGCAGAATGCAGCCGGTAGACTGTTCCAACAGAAGATCACGTACTTCGAGGAACACTTCGTCGAGCCCCTTCTAAACCAGATGCTTGAGTCGGCACGACGCAACATCAACGCAATGGAAGTAGTCAAGGTACTTGACGACGACTTCGCAGTAGCTCAGTTCCTGAAGGTAACGCCGAAGATGCTGAACAGCAAGGGCAAGCTGTACCCCATCGGGGCACGACACTTTGCTAAGCAGGCTCAGGTCGTACAGAATATCCTAGGCTTTGTCAACAGCGCAGCCTACCAAGACGAAGACGTGAAGGCTCACATCAGCTCGCTCAAGATAGCGAAACTGATGGAGGAGAACCTCGGACTGCAAGAGTTCGAACTGGTGCAGGATAACATCCGAGTATCAGAACGACAGAAGACGCAGCAGCTTGCTACGCAAGCGCAGGACGAGAATATCAAGCAGGTAGCGGACAAGCAGTTCGCTGACGACGAAGCAGAAGCGGAGTTACTAGGCTAATGACGACATCCATCATTGATAGGAACGGCAATCAGCTAGTAGACCCCGGTTTGGATATAGCGAGGGGTGCTTATCAGGAAGTCACTCATATCAATAAGTTTGGAACTAACCATGACGTAGGGACAGACTATGAGGACGTATGGGAACAAGGAGACAAATGGGTTGCTATGCCCGCAGCCACATTAGTTGAGGTTGCGTCTACTAGTACCGAAGATTCCCCTGCGGGAGATGGAGCAGGATCACTTGTCATACAAGGACTTGGTGCTGATGGTTTAGAAATACAGGACGTAGTACTACTGAATGGTACGACACCAGTACTTTCTAACTTAATCTTCTCCTTCATCAACCGTGCGTTCATCTACAGCGTAGGCGCTACTAACACCACAGGATACAACCTTGGTATACTGTATGTTGCGGATGACTCTACCACTTGGGGAGGTACTACGGCTGGTGTCCCTGATACTGCCGCAGCCATTCAAGTGCACATAGCGGCAGAGCAAGGTCAAACACAGCAGATGATATATACTGTGCCGTTTGACAAAACAGGGTACGTTACTGGTGGCTACATTGCTGCTGATGGCAGTAAGGTATGTAGTTACATATTCTACATGACTACGAGAGACACTCCAGCAGATGGCATAGGCGTACAAAGAGTAGCCTTTGAAGCTACGGTTACTGGCGGCTCGTTTATTAAGGCATTCCACCCGTATGTGCAAGTTCCCGCTGGATCATCTGCGCACGTAGAAGCTAAGGTTGACGTAGGCTCCGCTTCTGTATCGGCAGGACTTGATATAGTACTAATAGCTAACGAAAGGAAGTGGTAATGGACGGAAGATGGTTCAAAGAAGACAGGGCTGAAGCCAAGGACGCTAGGGAATTGGATAAACTCCAGCAAGAGAGCGAGAAGGCTCTCAAGAACTCAACTCTGTTCCAGCGCAGGCTGGAGCGGATATTAAACGAGTTGATCGACTCGTCCGACAGGGACGATGAAGACTTCTCGAAATCGAATTGGCAATTGATTCACGCAGCCAATATCTCTCGACGCAAAGTGCTGCGTGAGATTATCAAACTGATACAACTGAAATAGGAGGTCGACCATGACCACTGACGTATTTGCTACTGACCAAGGTAGCGAGAGTGTACTGGATACACTCGTAGGTGAAGGCAAGAAGTTCGCAGATGCGGAAGCACTGGCAAAAGGAAAGGCAACGTCTGATGCACACATCAAGACTATCGAACAGGAGAACGCAGCCCTGAAGGAACAACTCGAAGCAGCAACCCTTGCCTCTGGCAAGTCCGCTTCGGTTGAGGAACTCATGGAAGCAATCCAAAAGGCTAACGCCGAAAAGCAAAGTTCAGAAGGTGGCAAGACCATGTCTGCTGAAGAACTCCAAGAAGTCATTAAGTCAACACTTCAGGCCGAGAAGACCGCCGATACCAAGGCAGCTAATCGGGCGATAGGGAACGAGCTAGTACTCAAGGCTGTAGAGGGCAATGTTGAAGCCGCTAGAGCACTTGTGGCAGAGCGGGCAGCAGCGGTGAATATGACACCAGCTGCACTGGCCGAGCTGAGCGAGAATAGTCCCGAAGCATTCGCCACCCTGATTGACCCAAAGACTGTAGCTGCTACCTCAGGCAGTACTGCTGCACTACCCCATGCACGCACGGAAGCACTGAACCAAGACGCATCTCGACCCCTCGAAATTGAAGGGTTCAAGACTAAGGCTTGGTTCGACGCAAAGAAAGCGGAAGTAGGGCATGTGAAGTATATCAACGACCAAGCAATTCAACAGGAATTGACACGGTCGATGAATGGCCTGAGAGAGCGTTTCAACAACTAACTCTCTAAACGAGGAAACACACCATGTCTATGAATACAGGCAATAGTGCGGTTCTCACTCGCTCGGAGATTTGGAGTACACAACTCAAGGAAGTTCTCCAAGACGACTTGAACGCGCAAGGCTGGGTAAACTGGCTGAGTGAGTTCCCAGATGGTGACCAGTTCACCATCCCGTCTATTGGCGAATCGACAATCAGAGACTATGCAGAGGATACTGACGTAACCTTCGATGCATTGGACACTGGTGAGTTCACCTTCACAATCACTGAGTACCTGAGTTCTGGGCACTATATCACCGAGAAGGCAAGGCAAGACTTGTTCTACGCTGCACAGCTAGAAGCCAAGTTCCTGCCCTCGCAGGCTCGGGCTCTCGCTGAGAAGATCGAAACTGACGTACTGGCACTCGCTGCCGGTGGCGCTAGTGGCGGTCAGACAGCGTCGAGCACCAACCAGATCAACGGAGCAGATCACCGCTTTGTTGCTACGGGTACCAACGAAACGATGGCAGTAGCCGATTTTGCTAAAGCACTCTACGCTTTGAAGAAAGCCAATGTGCCGCAGTCTAATCTGGTTGCAATCGTCGACCCTTCGGTCGAGTACGAGATCAACACGTTGACCAATATCGTGAACGTCTCGAACAACCCCCGTTGGGAAGGTATCGTTGAATCGGGTATCGGCAATGGCATGACGTTCGTTAAGAACATCTTTGGCTTTGACGTATTCGTTTCGAACTACCTGCCGACTGCCAACGAAACAATTAGCTCGGTCACTACGGCTGCTGGTAAGGCTAACGTCTTCTTCAGCGCGGCTACTCCTGACTTGCTCCCATTCATGGGCGCAATGAGGCAGATGCCTAAGGTCGATGGTGGTTATAACTACAAGAAGCAGCGTGAGGAATATGTCACGACTGCTCGTTATGGCCTCAAAGTGTACCGTCCTGAAAACCTTGTTTGCGTTCTCGCAGACACAGACCAAGTATAAGGTGGCTGACTATGAGTAGAAATACTGTATGGGAAAACTCCGATGGCTTGGCTGTTGGTTTTGGCACGCACTCCGCAGACAACGAAAGTTCGTCTGTAACAGCAGAAGGCGAAGTCGTTACAGTGAAGCAAGAAATTGATCTCACTGTATTGGCTGATGCTGCCACTGCTCTCACGGCCTCTCCGCAGGCTCACGTTATTCCACGAGGTTCGTTCCTCATGGATGCTACGATCCAGACCGTTATTGCTGCCACGTCAAGTGGCTCGGGAACGCTGGACATCGGCACGTGGTCTCGTGGTAAGGCTAGTGAAGTAGTCGACCTTGCGAATGGCATTGTAGATGCCGTTACTGTTGCTGAGATGACCACGATTGGTGAAATCCACTTGTGCGACGGAGCTATGCTTCCGTTGGCATCTGGTGTAACTGGTCAAGTTGGTTTGATCTCCGACAGCGATGTCGTTATTGCACCTTCATATGACACTGGAGCTTTCCAGACTGGTGTTATACTGTTTGTGCTGCGATACCGCAAGCCGTTTGGCTCTGCTGGCCGTACGATAGCCGTATAACTTAATAGGTGATAGCCCCCTTTAGGGGGCTTGACCCCTGCAAATAGAGGAACCTATTATGACACAGCCAGCTAAAGGAAAAAGCAAACTTGCTGATACTAGCGGTCTTCCACAGATCGCTGATCAATCAGCAGCTATCGCTGACACCGTGGACGCCCTTGACGGGGCTACCCAGACGGGAGATACACTCACCACGAGTGCTACCCCTACGGTAACAGAGCTAGAAGCTAACGATGGTGTACTAGGCGGAAAGATCATAGCGATCCTTGAAGTCCTACGAGCCCATGGCTTGCTTGCTGACTAAGTAAAACGGTGATCCCCCTTCGGGGGGACTACCTTTGGGAGTCCAGATGGACAAGTGGTACCCTAAATACTTTCACGCTACCGTCCCACACTCAGGGACACGTTTTGTGAACGAAGCGTTTAAGAAGCACAAGATCAAGATTGCACAGCAACACAGTCATAAGAATAAGTCGCAGTGGACGGACTTTGTCTTCTGCCACATAGGACCTGACTGGATACCGTATCTTGAGGAGTGCATTGAAAACTCCGAGAAGTCTTGGATGACAGTGCGCGATCCCATAGGGACTTGGTGCACACAGTACAGAAATGTAGAGCCGACTATGCACGAGACGGATTACTACTACAAGCAGAAGCTAGGCCAGCTGCGTGGGCAGTACGAAACACAGTTGCAGATTGCTTCACAGTTTGAACACATCCACAGAGTGGATATTGATAGCATGAGTACGTTGGGTCAGTTCGTAGGCTTAGACCTAGAGCAAGACAACAACACCTTCTCAGTGTGGACACCGATGAAGGAAGCTGTCAAGAACAGAGACATTGAACAGATAGAGAAGCTCTGTGAAGGTACAGAGTTTTGGACTTGCTTCGTAGAGAGCATTACTCCAGACATAGCCGAATTCTACGAGAACCTAGGCTACGACATATGGTGGGCAAATGGCTAAATCAACACTCCTTGAAATCGTACAAGACATCCTAGCGGTGACTGACGGTGATGAGGTCAACTCAATCTCAGACACAGTCGAGTCCGATCAAGCGGCTCGTGTTGTACAGTCGGAGTTCTTCCGTCTAGTCGATGACTTCGATATCAAGACGCAAGAGACAATGACTCAGCTGACTGCTTCGGCAGCAGCTACGCCTTGTCTCATGACTCGGCCTGAGGGATTCCACAGCATAGAGAAGATCTGGTACGACAAACGAGTACTCGTTGGTGATGACCCAGACTTCCAGACTATCACCTTCAGAGACCCAGATACATTCATAGAGATGGCTATGTCCTACACAGCGTCCGACTCTGATGTCGAGACGATGGCACTAGGAGACAGTGGCTTCTCTCTACAGATCAAGAACGACAAGGCTCCTACGTATTGGACGATACTCGAAGGTTATGATGATATCATCTTCGACTCGTACGATTCGAGTCTTGAAACAAATCTCCAAGCTAGCAAGTCGCTAGCTCGTGGAGTACAGAGGCCCGTGCTTGCTTTAGCAGACGCATCAGTCCCGGATCTACCGGAGAACTTGATGATCCTGTTGAAGGACAAGTCACGGGCTTTTTACTTTGACGTGTACAAAGATGGTGTGCCAAATGCTGTAGCTCGACGAGAGCGGCAGTCAGAGACCAGAGCGCAGCGTAAGAAGTACATCACCAAGCAGCTCCAGCAGGAGCGTACAGGCCCAGACTACGGGCGTAGGTCATAGGAGACCAACTATGAACGAAGCATTCAATCTTGAACGCAAGACAGCAATGAAAGAAATGATCGACCCCACTGGTAAGAAGTGGGAGCTACACGGCCAACGAGGTTCTTCACTCGTACATGCACGGCCTAACCCTGATCGTTCAGACGCACAGATCCCCAAGGAGTTCTCAGGTCAGTGGACCTCTCCTACGGTTCTTGTTGAACGTATCACAGCATGGCTCAACAGGCAGTGGGATGCATCAGACGAGCAAGCTCGTATCAATGCACTCCGTGCTGGCCGCACGATGGAGGCACCGATGCCTACAGCAGAGGAGCTAGCCCCTGAACCTAAACAAACTCCAGAGGAGTCACTCGCTGCTCTCGATCCTGAGATCGCAGCTGAGCTAGGAGATCTCCTTGCAGTAGAGGAGCCTGAAGCTCCATTAGCAGACATGAAGATTGATGAACTGCGAGCACTGGCTACACCTCTCGGTGTAAAGAGTACTAGCAAAGCCATCCTCATCTCAGCAATCGAAGCATCACGAAAAGAGTAAGTAATGCCTGAAGCCCAGCAAGCCAAGAACCAGTTTAAGCTGAACAAGGGACTCAACACTGAGTCCAATGAGATCAGTTCGCCTGATGGATACACTACTGAGGAGCAGAACTATGAGTTGCTCGTTGATGGTTCCCGTAGACGCAGGAAGGGTCTCGCACTAGAGACAGGTGGTTCATCGAAGACTACTGGGCAAACACTTGGAACAGGTCATGCCTACACCTCTTATAACTGGAGAGGTGTAGGTGGTGATCCTACCAAGAACTTCATCGTACATCAGATAGGTGCAGAGTTGTACTTCACTGATGACGCTGAGACTGTTAGCACTACGTACCACCAAGACTGGGTAGACTTCTCAGCCTACCGAGCTGACCTTGCCAACGTCACAGTAGCAATGCTGGAAGACGAGGTGTGCCAGTTCGCACACGGTCGTGGTGTACTGCTTGTTACCAACAAGTATACTAAGCCCTTCTACGTAGAGTACCACGCTACATCTGATACGTTTACTGTGCGTGATATCAAGATTGGCATACGAGACTTCTACGGTATTGACGATGGTGTAAGTGACCAAGCCAATCCCGCTGCCCTATCTGATGACCACCACTACAACCTACGTAACCGTGGTTGGATCGAAGCAGACATTACTACGTACCAAGGAGCTAGTGTAGGTACAGTCTACCCGAACAAGGCACAGATCTGGTTCAAGGGCTACCGTAGGATCATCGACGCTGGCTACAGCCACCTCGATGGCATACAAGAATTCAAGACAGACAAACTCGAAGCCGAAGTATTTGGACAATCGTCTGCCCCTCAGGGCGGGCTATTCTTGAATCCATTGGATACGAGATTCTCTGCCAGTACGACTGAGGATGGATCAGAGATCCAGATTACCACTATCGCTTTACAGACAGGCTCACTAGCAGCCGGTGGTACATTCAGGATTACAGCTACATCACATGGTAGATCTACCACTGACTTTGTCTCACTGTCAGGTACTCTCCTAGTCGTAGACCTCCTCTTTGGTTTCGACATAGATCACAAGATTACGATTGATGGCTACTACGAAGTAACAGTCATCGACGCGAACAACTTTGATATCACCTTCTCGTCCTTTGGACCATATGTATGGGACTCAGTCGAACAGACTGGTCAAGTCGATGGTGACGTGTCACTACCTAAGAGTGACGGTGTACAGCTTGACGTAGGACCTACGTCTGTAGCATACCACGCGGGCCGTGCTTGGTTCGCTGGTATTCAAGATAAGGAGTGGGCTGATACAGTCTTCTTCTCACAGATCGCTTTGAAGCCAGCTTCGTTTGGTATCTGCTCGCAGGAGCAGGACCCTACTCACCCTGTCTTCAACCAATTGCTAGACTCGGATGGTGGTGCTATCGTAGTACCCAACCTCGGGACAGTGCAGCACATGCTGCCACTGAAGGATAACTTGATCATATTCTCAGACCAAGGTGTCTGGGAGATAGGAGGTGGACAACGTGGAGTCTTCGTTGCGGCTGGATACTCGGTTAGGAAAATCACTGAAGCAGAGTGCTCATCGTCACGCAGCCCTGTGGTCGTTGGTGATCGCGCTATTTACACAGGACCAAGAGGCATCCATATCATTGGTCCTAACCAGTTCACCGGCATCCTTGAGGAGAACAGCCTAAGTGAGGATCTCGTGCAAACGCTGTGGAATGACATCCCCGCAGCTTACCAGAAGACTGTGCAAACAGTGTTCGACTCTGCACTCCAAAGGATCTACTTCCTCTACGGAGACACAGGTGACAACGCGAACCACTACAGCTATGCACTCGTCCTTGATTTGCGAGTCGGAGCTTACTACAAGTTTGCGTTCAACACGTCTAGCACTGTTGGGATCGTTACAGCATACAGTATTACAGACTCTGATACCTCGGATTCACGCAAGAAGATCAAATGGTCAGTACAAGATACGGATGATGTTGACACTTGCGATTTCGACCAAACAGACTACATAGATTACGACAGTGCGGAGTCACCACTCCCGTACTTCGTGACGGGATGGGACAACCTTGGGGACTTCCAACGCAGACGACAAGCACCAGTCATTACAGTGTTCGCTAAGCGTACAGAGACAGGTTATACACAGACAGGTAACGGCTGGGACGCAGATAACGAGTCCTCGAACCTTCTTACAGCGTATTGGGATTGGACCGATGACTCGGTCTCGGGCAAGATCGGAAGTCAGAACGAAACCTACCGTCACACGAGGGGATTTGTACCTTCGGCTGCTGATGACGTTGACGGGTACCCCGTTGTCGTTACTCGGAATAAGATCCGTGGCCGTGGGCGAGTCTTGCAACTACGATTCGATGGGGCTGCGACTAAAGATAGCCACATCCTAGGCTACACAACTAACTACAAGATCTCACGAGGCAAGTAATGGGTTTTCTAGCAGCATTCGGTAAAGTAGGTGGAGCAACCTTCCGTAAGGG
>Ga0255054_10000092_pt1 | contig 45225 bp, 41 predicted proteins | sample JV7_2_23_MG_FD_188634 | JGI IMG/M metagenome (GOLD analysis project Ga0255054, IMG submission 188634) | Seawater microbial communities from Jervis Inlet, British Columbia, Canada - JV7_2_23 | ecosystem: Environmental > Aquatic > Marine > Inlet | place: Canada: British Columbia | collected... | reverse complement strand
CGTGCCTGTGCCGGGGAGGCGGGAGCCGCACCGGGGGATAGCGTATGAGTCACGCACGGTATTTGCTGGCGGCCCTGGTTTTCACCGGCGGCTGCACCCTGGGCCCCGAGCCCGAGCGGCCGGTCACTGCGGCCGATGTCTCCGATACCTACGCCCACGCCGCCGGTCAGGAGGCCGCGGAGCTCCCTGAGGTCTCACCCTGGTGGCGGACCTTCGGCGACGAGACCACGACCGAGCTGGTTGAGCTCGCGCTCGAAAACAACCCCGATCTGCAAGCGGCGGTGGCGCGCGTTCTCGAGGCCGAGGCAGGTCTTAAGAGGGCGGGCGGCGTGCGTCTTCCGCAGGTTGGATACGGCGCCGCAGCCTCGACCCAGCAGATGTCCTTCGTATTGCCCAACATCGGCCGCCAGGAGATAAAATCCACAACCTACTCCTACGACTTCAACATCTCCTGGCAGGCGGATCTCTTCGGGCGCCTCAAGCGCACCCAGCAGGCGAGCTGGGCAATCCTGCTCGCCGAGGAGGCCGCACAGGAGGCGGTGGTGCACACTGTGGTTGCTATGGTCGTGCGCTCGCGGGTGCAGATCGCAATCCTCGAGCGCGCGGTGGAGATCACGCGTGAGATCACGACGAGCTGGGGTTCCACCCTGAATACGGTTGAACGCCGCTACCGAAGCGGCCTTGCCGACGCGGTCGACCTCCACCTCGCGCGCGAGAACCTCGCCTCTGCGCAGGCGGCGGGTGTAGTGATCGAGGGCGAGCTCGAGCAGGCCCGGCTTGTGCTCGATGTGCTCGTGGGCCGCCGGCCGGGGAGCGGGACCATGCTGCCCGACACCCTGTCCGAGCTACCGTCGTTAGATCCAGTTCCCCTCGGTTTACCGGCTGAACTTCTCGACCGGCGACCGGATCTGCGGCAGGCGGAGATGCGTCTGGCGGCGGCGACCTACGGGGTCGGAGCCGCGCTTGCCAATCTCTACCCGGATCTCAGCCTCACCGGGTCGGTGGGCGGCCGCTCGGACACGCTGGCTGATATCACGTTGACGGAGGGTCTGGTCTACAACGCGGTGGCAAACCTGGTCGGACCGCTCTTCACCGGCGGCCAGCGGCGTGCCGACGTCGACGCGGCGCGGGCGCGAACCGATCAGGCGATCGCGAATTATGCCGGTGCGGTGCTGCAGGCCCTGCGCGAGGTCGAGGGCGCGCTCGTCCTCGGCGACACCTCCGAACGCAATCTCGAATTCACGAACCGGCGCGTGTCCGAGGCCAGAGCCGCAGATCGTCTCGCCAAACAGCGTTATCAACGAGGCGTCGCGACGATGCTGACGGTGCTCGAGACCGAACGTCGTCTCCGTCTCGCCGAGCAGGCGATCATCACCGCTACTGCCGACCTGTGGAACGCACGCATCGATCTCTTCCTCGCCCTCGGCGGCGACTGGGGCACCGATCCCCCGGACTCAGAAGCCGGTCCCGCCGAAGAAACCGAAACCCAGGCCAAATCAGTAATTCCTAATTCCTCATTCCTAATTCCTAATTCCGAAGAGGTGTCCTGATGTCCCCCAAATCCCTCAAGATCGTCCTCCCTATCGCTGTTCTTTTCGCCGGCATCGCCGGCGCGGTGCTCCTCGCCTCCTCGCGCAAGGCGCCGCCGCGGGTGGAGCGCACCGCACCGGGGCCGTTGGTTGAGATTCTTGCGGCAAGCCCGACCGATGTTCCGATCGTCGTCGAAGGACATGGCGAGGTCGTCGCCAAGGTGTCGGTGGAGCTGGTGCCACAGGTGGCTGGGCGTGTGGTGGAGGTGAGCCCGTCGATGGTGGCCGGTGGGTTCTTCAAGGCAAACCACTCGCTCTTCGTGATCGAGCCCCGTGACTACGAGCTCGGCGTCGACCGCTCGCAGGCGGCCGTGGCTCGGGCCGAGGTCCAGCTCGAGCGGGAGCTCGCGGAGGCCGACGTGGCCCGCCAGGAGTGGGACGAGCTCCATCCCGGAGAGGAGCCGTCGTCAGGGCTTGTGGTACGCGAACCCCAGGTGCGGCAGGCAAAGGCGGAGCTCGAGGCGGCGAAGGCCGACCTTGCGGTAGCGCGACTGAACCTCGAGCGCACGCGGGTCTCGGTGCCCTTCGACGGCGTCGTGGTTTCAGAGACCGTCGATCTTGGCCAGTTCGTGACGACGGGCCGCGCCCTGGCCACTGTGTACGGCACCGACACGGTGGAGGTCAGAGTGCCCCTCGAGAGGGGGGAGCTCGAGTGGTTTGATATCCCGAACGGGTCCGGGCGCACGGGTCCGAGGGTCGAAGTAAGCGCCGGCGTTGCGGGGGTGAGACACACCTGGGAGGGCCGAGTGGTCCGAATGGAAGCGCAGCTCGACGCGGCCTCGCGGATGGCACACGTTGTGGTGGAGGTGCAGCGGCCCTTTGCCGCGTCGGGGGGGCGGCCGGCCTTGATGCCCAACGCCTTCGTAGATGTCCGGATCTTCGGCAGCACCCTCGACGACGTGGTGCCCCTTCCACGCCACGCCCTGCGGGAGGGAGAGAACGTGTGGGTCTTCGAGGACGGCAGTCTTCGAATTCTCGACGTCGACGTGGCCCGTGCCGACCGTGAGAGAGTCTACGTGTCCGCCGGTCTCGAGGAGGGCGACGAGGTGGTCGTCAGCGCACTCGATGCGGTGACCGACGGCATGAAGGTTCGCGCCGCGGTCGGCGATCGGAGCGACTCGACGACAGGGGGCGGGGAATGAAGGACAGCCGCACCGGCCCGCTGGCCTGGTTCGCCGGCCACCACGTGGCGTCGAATCTGCTGATGATATTCATTCTGATCTCAGGGGCCTTGTCCCTTTTGAGCATGAAGATCGAGGTCTTTCCCGAGCTGGACACGGACATGGTGACCGTGTCGGTTCCATACCGCGGCGCTTCGCCGACCGAGGTCGAGGAGGGGGTGTGCATCCGGGTCGAGGAGGCCATCGCCTCCGTCGAGGGCATCAAGCGCATCCGAGCGGTGGCCAGCGAGGGCGTCGGCACCGTAATCGCCGAGCTCGAGGAGGACGCCGACGACCGCAAGGTCCTGGACGACATCAAATCGGCAGTGGACCGCATTGTGACCTTCCCCGTCGAGACCGAAAAACCGGTGGTGGCGGAGGGTGACACCCGGCGGCGGGTGATCACGGTGGTCCTCTCCGGTGAGGCGTCGGAGAAGACCCTCAAGATCCTCGCCGAGAGGGTGCGTGACGAGCTCACCGCGCTGCCCGAGATCTCGCAGGCCGAGGTCGCGGGCATTCGCAGCTACGAGATCTCTATCGAGGTCTCGGAGGAGGCGCTGCGCCGCTACGGCCTGAGCTTCCGGCAGGTGGCGGACACGGTGCGCGGCGCCTCGCTCGATCTGCCCGGGGGGTCGGTGAAGACAAAGGGCGGCGAGATCTTGCTGCGGACCAAGGGCCAGAAGTACCGGGGTGAAGAGTTCGAGGACATCGTTGTCATCACTCACGGCGACGGCACCCGGGTGCTTCTGGCCGATGTGGCGACGGTCGTGGACGGCTTCGAAGATACCGACACCGCCTCGCGCTTCGATGGCAAACCCGGGGCCCTGGTCCTGGTTTTCCGGATCGGCGACGAGGGTGCCTTGCAGGTGGCCGACGCGGTCAAATCGTATATCGAGAGGATCGAGCCGTCGCTACCGGCGGGAGTGACGATGTCCACCTGGGACGACGACTCCATCATCCTCCGCCAGCGGATCGGCCTGTTGCTGCGCAATGCCAGGATCGGTCTGATCCTGGTCTTCCTCTGTCTCGCCCTCTTCCTCGATCTCAGACTCGCGTTCTGGACCACGATGGGGATCCCGATCTCGTTCCTCGGGGGGCTGTGGCTGCTCCCACATTTCGGGGTGTCGATCAACATGATCTCGCTCTTCGCCTTCATCGTCTCCCTCGGCATCGTCGTCGACGATGCCATCGTCGTCGGGGAGAATGTCTACGCGAACCTGCAGAAAGGCATGAAACCCCTGGATGCGGCGATTCGAGGCGTCCGCGAAATGGCGGTGCCGGTGACATTCGCGATCCTTACAACGGTGGCGGCGTTCCTGCCCCTGCTCTATGTCTCCGGAATGATGGGCAAGATCATGGGCCAGATACCACTCGTGGTGATCGCCGTGTTGATGGTGTCGTTGGTGGAAGCGCTGATCATCCTCCCGGCCCATCTCAGCGGCTCCGGAGCCGGCTGGCTCAAGCGCTTGTTGCGCCCCCTTCGCCCAGTCTTTTCGGCCATCGAGCGGGTCCAGGCGGTGGTGCAGCGCGGCCTCGAGTGGGTGATCCGCGTTCCCTATCGGCAGACCCTGGAGATCGCCCTGCAGTGGCGCTATCTGACAATGGCGATCGCGGTGGCCCTGCTGCTGATGGTCTTCGGATTGATCGGCGGCGGGCTCATCAAGTTCAGTCTGATGCCAAAGGTCGACGCCGACAATATGGTCGCCAAGCTGACGATGCCGCAAGGCACTCCGGTGCGGCAGACCGAGGCGGTTCTCGCCCGCATCGAGGCGGCCGCGTTCGAGCTGGCGCGCGATGTCGACGAGCAGTCGCCCGACGGCATGCCGTCGGTGCTGAAACACATCTCCACCACAGTGGGTCAACACCCCAGTAACCGTGGCCACGGTCCCACCGCCAGCAACATGAGTACCTCCGGGGATGCTTCTCACCTCGGCGAGGTCAACGTCGAGCTGCTCGGCAGTGAGGAGCGAATGGCCGGCTCGGTGGTTTTGGCAAACCGTTGGCGCGAGGTGGTGGGGGAGGTGCCGGGTGCGGTCAGTCTGACCTTCACCTCCTCGATTTTCACCGCCGGCGAGGCGCTGAGCGTGCAACTCGCGCACAGCGATTTTCCGACCCTCCTCGAGGCGGTCGACCAGCTGGAGTCGACCGTCGCCGAGTACCCGGGCGTGACCGACATCGCCAACTCCTTCTTGCCGGGCAAGCGGGAGCTCAAGCTCGGGCTCACCGACAACGGCCGCAGCCTCGGCCTCAAGCTCGTTGATCTCGCCGGCCAGGTTCGGCAGGGCTTCTACGGCGAGGAGGTGCAGCGGATCCAGCGCGGTCGCGACGACATTCGGGTGATGGTTCGTTACCCCGCGAGTGAGAGGCGCAGCCTCGGTGACATCGAAGCGATGCGGATCCGTCTCCCCGACGGCTCCGAAGTTCCTTTCACCACGGTTGCTGCGGTGACGGAAGGCAGGGGGTACGCGACGATCAATCGCACCGACCGCCGGCGGGTGGTGACCGTCAGCGCCGACGTCGACGACACGGTGGCGAACGCCAACGAGATCAACATGGATCTGCGGAGCACGGTCCTGCCGGGGATGGTGCACGATTTCCCGGGGCTGACCTTCGACTTCGAGGGCGAGCAGCGCGCGCAGAAGGAGTCGCTGGGGAGCCTGAAGATCAACTTCATGATTGCCCAGTTCGGGATCTTCGCCCTGCTCGCGATCCCCTTCCGCAGCTACAGCCAGCCGCTGATCGTGATGTCCGCCATTCCCTTCGGGCTCGTCGGCGGGGTTTTCGGCCACATCATCATGGGGTTGGGTCTGTCCATGCTGTCGCTCTTCGGGATGGTGGCGCTGACCGGGGTCGTGGTCAACGACTCGCTGATCATGATCGACCTCATCAACCGCGAGCGGGCCGAGGGATTCTCCGTGGACCAGGCCATCCGTGACGCAGGCGCCCGTCGCTTCCGGCCGATCCTGCTCACCACCCTGACCACCTTCCTGGGCCTGTCGCCGATGATCTTCGAGACCAGCATGCAGGCGCAGTTCCTGATCCCGATGGCGGTCAGCCTCGGTTTCGGGGTGATGTTCGCGACCGCGATCACCTTGATCCTGGTCCCCACCGAGTACCGGATCCTCGAGGACATCAAGGCCGCCTTTGGGGCAACGACGGAGGACCTCAGGGTGACGCGGCAGGTGAAAGAGGCGAGTTAGGAAATTTCGAATTAGGAATTAGGAATTGGGAATTCCGCCCGCCCCCCCGCTAGAATTCGGGCGGTGCGATTCTTCTGTAGGGCGGGATATACAGAACGTCTCAAAAACTCTTCAGGCTGAGGTCATGGTGGCATGGAGCCGGCTGGAGCGGGGCTCAGGCCGGGGTTTCCAGGTGGCGCGGGTATGGATGTTGTTCGCCGATTCGCCCAGAGAGCGATCTGGCGATGGTGATGAGGCCGGATAAACGCCGAAAAAGGCGCGAAGAGGCCACTGCGAGAGCGGTCTTTCCGAGCGCGACCTCGCCCTTGAGCCACGCTGCGAAGAGCTTATGGAGATTGATGGTCGAGCAGATGAGTGACCACTGAGCCCGGTTGGCTTCGAGGTCACGGTAGGACCAGCGACGGAATTCGAGGGCATGCTTGGCGAGGGCGAAGGTGGGTTCGACGATGACCCCTCTTCGGGCCAGCTTGGCTTTGGCGTCCTCGTCCTTCTGCTTGGCCCTTTGTCTCGCGACTGCTTCGTGGTGCTCACTCAGCTCAATGGTGCGTCCGCGCTTGTTTGAGCTGCATTGCCACCGTTTGGGGCAATCCTTGTACCCGGCGCAGTGGTACACCCTGAGCCTGCCGTCGCCGCGGCGAGCCTTTTTGGTGCTTTGAAATTGGAGCTTGTTGCCCAGGGGGCAGATGCAGCAATCTTCTTCCGAATCGTAGACGAAACGAGATGTGTGAAACGGCTTCTCACCCTCGGCAGGGTCGACGTTCTTGCCGAGGTTGACGAGTACCTCGTAGCCTTTTTCTTCTGCCTGTGCGAGATCCTTGTCCGCTGAGTAGCCTTTGTCGGCCAGGGTGGTCTCGGCGACGTCGCCAGCTGTCTCCTTGACCGTGTCGATCATTGACGCTAGCAAACCATTGTCGGTCTCCTGGGTCACCACGTCCTCACCGACAATGATCCCAGCCTTGTCGTCGGTGACCGCCTGCGCGTTGTAACTGAAGACCTTCTTGCCGTCACACATCATCATCCGTGCATCTGGCTCGCTTGGCTGGAGACTGTTGGCGCCCGCCTCGTCGAGCTCCGCCAAGCTCTTGCGGATCTTCTCCCTACACTTCTTGGCGTCGGCCAGATCCTCAGGAAGTCGGTAGCTGTCGATTCCGGCTTCCTCCGACGCTTCGAGGAGTTCCTCCATCTGGGTGATGCTGGCATCCGCCCGTTCGAGCGCCTTGTCCTGCTTCTCGCGGTAGTACGCGGTCTTGCACGAAGCCTGCGCCTCGATCTTGGTGCCGTCGACAGCGTGCAGCACCATACCGATCAGGTTTGCATTGGCCGCCACCTTCACGCTCTGCTTGAGCACCTTGCGAATCGCCTCCTTGTTGTCGCGAAAGAAACGCCACAAGGTGTTGTGATCCGGGTGCTCATTACCTGTCAGCCACATCACCGCGACGTTTTCCAGACAGGCTCGCTCCATCCTCCGAAGGGAGCGAATGCGATCGAAGTAACAGTAGAGGTACACCGACAGCAGAAGCTGCGCCGAGTATCGCGGTCGACCAGTCGGAGCGTGACCGACCTCGAAGCCCAGGCTCGGTAGGTCCAAAGACTCGACGAAGGCGTCGATGAACCGTGCCGGGTGGTCCTTGGGTACCCAATCCTCAAGGGATGGAGGAAGCAGGAAGACCTGGCTCCTATCTGGCTTTTTCTCGTATGACATGATTAATTATAAGCCGCTTCCGCATCTTTAACAACAATATCGCGACGCTAATGATATTTTCAATAACGCACATGAGACTCTATTTGTGTCCCGGGAGAGTTTTGAGACGTTCTGTATATCCCGCCCCTACAACAGACCGTGCGGTTTCTCCCGTAGGGGCGGCATATATGCCGCCCTCAAGCCTCAAGCCCCAGGTCTCAAGCCCTCAGAACTGCCTCCCGAGGTTGGGTTGGAAGACATTGCGAAAGTGGCGGATTCGCCAGGGAAAGATGCCGCCCTTCCGTTCGACGGTGACGAGATCGAAGCGGCACGGGCGTTCCCACAACCCGAACCGGCTGAGATAGGCCGATGCGGTGCGGACCAGGATCTTCTGCTTCTTCGCATTCAGGGCGGCTGCCGCTCCGCCGAAGAGATCGCCGGATCTCGCCTTGACCTCGACGAAGACGGTCTCGTCGCGCTGCCGCATGACCAGGTCAAGCTCGCCGCCGGCGCCGCGCCAGTTGCGGTGCCGTGGACGATAGCCCTTGATCATGAGCAGCAGCAGCGCGGACCATTCGGCGCGGCGACCGAGACGGTGAGGTTTGGGGCGGATCACAAGCCGGATTGTAGTACGTGTCGTTCGGGCGCGGACGCGGACTCGGACGCGGACGCGGGAATGGACATGTATGATGCGCCGGATGAGGACGGACGATTTCGATTTCGAGCTGCCCGGGGAGCTGGTGGCACAACATCCTGCGCCGCGCGGCGCGTCCCGGATGCTGGTGCTCGAGAAAGATACCGGCAGTAGAGAGCACCGCGAGATCGGAGACCTCGTCAATTTCCTGCGGGCCGATGATCTGCTGCTGCTGAATGACACGCGAGTCATCCCGGCGCGCCTCTTCGCGCATCGGCCGACGGGCCGGAAGTTCGAGCTCCTGCTGCTGCGGAATGCCGAGGACGATCTCTGGGACGCGCTGCTGCGACCCTCCGCCCGCGCCCGCTCCGGCGAACGGTTGGAGCTCGCCGACGGGGGTGTTGCGATTCCGGAGGACCAGCACGGCGAGGGCCGTTGGACGGTGCGTTTCGACCCGCCGCTCGACCTCGATCGCCTGGACAGCATCGGCGAGATGCCGCTGCCGCCGTACATCCAGCGTCCGGAGGGTGGCGTGTCGGAGGACCGTCGCGACTACCAGACCGTCTACGCCGCCAACCCGGGAGCGGTGGCGGCGCCGACCGCCGGTCTACACTTCACCAAGGAGTATTTGGAGAAAATTCGGAAGGCGGGGATCGAAACCGCCTACCTGACGCTCCACGTCGGGCTCGGCACCTTCCGTCCGGTGTCCGTGGAGGAGATCGCCGACCACGAGATGCACGAGGAGTGGTACTGCCTGTCGGAAAGCACCGCGGCCGCGGTCAACAGGGCTCTCGACGAGGATCGCCGAATCGTCTGTGTCGGCACGACCTCGGTGCGAGCGCTCGAAGGCGCGCTGGCGGTCGGGGACGGCCGGGTGCAACCGGGCGATGGATGGACCAGACTCTTCATCACCCCGGGCTTCATTTTCCGCGGGGTCGGCGCCATGCTCACTAACTTTCACCTTCCACGCTCGACCCTGCTGATGCTGGTCAGCGCCCTTGCCGGCCGTGAGCGGATCTTCTCCGCCTATGCAGATGCGATCGCCGAGCGCTACCGTTTCTTCTCCTACGGCGACGCCATGCTCATCATCTGATCACTGGATGGGTGGGCGGAAGGGACCGTCACGGCGCCCGGACGCCGTCACGGTCGATGGGGGGGTGGTTGGGGGGAATTCATTTTGTGAAAGTTGGTGTTGGGGCTGTTTCTTACGGTGGGTAGGGCTCATTGTCCCGAGATCGCGACGGGGTGGTCGCGGTCGACTCTCCGGGGAACGGAACTCTGATGCCACTTTTCGTAGACCTCCTGTTTCACTCATTGGTACGAACCAGAGGTACCGGTTACAGAGATCTACGAATAGGCGTCAAAGAGGTTCAGGGTTTGAGAGTTTTGTCGCGATTCTCAGCCGGTGGCTTCCTCTCCTCGTCCTCTCCGAGGATTCGGTGGGCCGGCGTTTCGAGATCGTCCATCTGTCCGGATTTCACCGACCAGATGAAGGCCGCCAGGAAGAGCAGCGCCAACAACAGAGCGAACGGCAGGGCGATGTAGACAGCGGACATGGGGCCATTCTACCGCCCACACATCAGATACTCGATTCTCGATTCTGGATACTCGATCCGCCCACCCACCCAATAGAGGCTCACTGAATGCAGCTATCGAGCATCGAGCATCGAGTATCGAGGATCAAAAGGTCTTTGCGCGATATGAGCTGAGTACGACTGTCATGGAACTCAATGGCATCAAGATGGCTGCGAGCAGCGGGCTCATGTGGCCGGTGATGGCGAAGCTTACGGCGACCACGTTGTAGGTGAGTGAAAACACGAGATTGCGGCGGATCACGCCGAGGGTGCGGCGGGAGCCGCGAAGGAGATCGACCACCGGCTCGAGACCGGGCCGACCGAGATACACATCGGCGGCGGCCAGGGTCGCTTCGGCTCCACCGTGGACCCCGATCCCGACTGTCGCCGCAGCCAGCGCCGCGGCGTCGTTGACGCCGTCCCCGACCATCGCCACCGTCGTGTCCGTAGCCGCCTCGCGGACCGCCTCCAGCTTGTCCTCGGGAGTCGCTGCGCCACGCGCGGAAGCCGGCTCGATGCCGACCTGGTCGGCGATGGACCGTACCACCGCCGGGTGATCGCCGGAGAGGATCTCGACCCGCCAACCACGGTCGCGGATGGAGGCCACCGACGCTGCACTGTCCTGGCGCAGCGGGTCGCCGATACCGGCCACCGCTACCACCTGCTCGTCCACCGCCACCGCCACCGGACTGAGGCCCTCGCTGGCGAAGGTGTCCGCCGCCGCTGCGGCTTCTTCGGTGAGCCCCCCGAGCTCACGGGTGAGGTGGGACGTCGAGGCGACCACGACGGAGGTGCCGTCGCAGATACCGCTGATCCCCGCTCCAGTGACCTCCTGAACGTTACTGGCTTCCGGTACCTCGTCCTCGGTCGAAACAAAGCTGAGGGCCCGTGCCACCGGATGGGCGGAGTGTCGTTCGATTGCCGCCACCAGCGGTTTGACGCTCTCGTCGCCCCACCAACGGACAACCGCCTGCCGGCCCTCGGTGAGGGTGCCGGTCTTGTCGAGGAGCATGCGACCAGGATGGGCAAGGCTTTCGAGGGCGTCGCCGCCCTTGATCAGGATCTTCTTGCGGGCGGCGCGGCCGATCGCGGCGCTGACAGCCAGGGGGGTGGCGAGACCGAGCGCGCACGGACAGCTGACGATGAGCAGCGCGACCGCATGCTCGACCGCGTGCTCGGGGTCGAGCTTGAGCCAAACGCCGACGGTGACCGCCGCCAGGGCGAGCACGATCGCCACGAACCAGCCCGAGATCCGGTCCGCCAGGAGCACCACCGGCGCGCGCCGCACCGCGCCTTCTTCGACCAGTCTCATCAGGCGCCCGACACGGGTGTCCTCTCCGGTGACCCGTACCTCCACCAGCAACCGACCGCCGAGGTTGACGGTGCCGGCGTGGACCGGGTCGCCGCTCGCGACCGGCTCGGGCAGTGACTCGCCCGTGAGCAGCGAGCGGTCGAGGGTCGAAGAGCCCTCGACGACCGTGCCGTCGGCCGGGATCGAGTCACCGGCCCTGACCTCTACGGTGGCGCCTGGACTGAGAGCCTCGAGCGGAACCTCGCGCACTCCATCTGAATCCACCAACCGTGCGGTCGCCGGTGCGATCGAGAACAAAAGCTCGGTCGAGCTCGCCGCCCGCCGTTGTTGTCGCCGTTGCAGGAAGCGGCCCACCAGGAGGAAGAAAATCAACGCCGTCACCGAATCGAAGTAGATCTCGCCGGCGCCGCGGACGGTGTTGATCGCGCCCTGAATGAAGCCGGCGAGGATTCCGATAGCAATCGGCAGATCCATGTGCAGGGTGCGGGTCTTGAGCGCCCCCCACGCACCGCGGTAGAAGACCGACGCGCACCAAACGACCGAGGGCACGGCGAGGGCCAGGCTGACCCACCGGAACAATGTCCTGAAATCGTTGGAGATGCCGTGGAAGTGGCCGCCGTAGAGTGCAAAGGCGATCAGCATCACGTTGCCGGCGACCGCGCCGGCGACCGCGATGCGGATCAGCAGCGCCCGTTCCTCTCGTCGCGCCATGTCCCGCGCCTCGACCCCGCGGAAGGGGTGGGGCGCGTAACCAATCGAGTCGAGGAAGCGCGCCACCTGCGAGAGGGGGGTGGTCTCGGGGTTCCAGGTGACGGTGGCGAGCGAGCGGCCGAAGTCGAGTCGCACCTCGGCGACGCCGTCGACCACCACCGTCAGCTTCTCCACCAGCCACACACAGGCGGCGCAGTGGACACCCTCCAGATAGAGCTCGACCGTCGCCAGACCAGAGGGCAGCGAACGGCAGTAGAGCCGGTGAAACGCGGGATCATCGAACTCGGCAAATCCCCTGCCCGAACGCTTTGCCGGCTGCTCGGGGGCGTCGATGCGCGACTTGATGTCGTAGTAACCGTCAAGCCCGTGCTCGTGGATCACCTCGTAGGCGACCCGGCAGCCGTTGCAGCAGAACTGGAGCTCAGTCCCATCCTCCACCAGCCCTGCCGGGACGGGAAGGGAGCAGTGATCGCACTCGACAGACATCGGGGGGATTCTCTCATGGGAGTCACTTCGAATCTCGGACTACCTTCGCTCAAGCGAGAGCGCCGGAGTACTATGAAACCCGCGGCTCTCGAGGTTGATCAGGAGGTAGCCATGGGAATCAAGGATGCTGTGTGGAAGACAACCAAGTGGATGATCATGAAGAAACAGCTGGGCTACACCAAGGAGGAAATGCAGATCTTTCGAGAGAACCCGAGAAACGCGGACATCCTCGAAAAAGTACCCACACTCATGGGAAAGACCATCGTCGTTGAGGTGGTCGAGTCTCACGGCTGCAACAGCCAGCACAATGTTGGCGACAAATTCTATTTTGACGGCGCGGGCAATCTCCTCACAAAACGCTGCCCGAAAAAGGTATGCATATATGCGCTGAACGCTGCCACGGGTCTTATCTTTGCTTCAAACGAACTCGTCTACGCTGGTGTGGATCCAAATGAAATGCGATTCAAGCGCGCTGGTTGTTTTGACGTTGGGGTTCAGTGCGGTGGCTGGGGCCGTGTGGTTCTAGAGCTGAGCGTCATTGACCGGCACGAGGCCTGACTGTCGTTTCAGTGGACCCGATGAGCGCTGCGCGCGGGCCGGTCCGCTGAACAGGGAGATTGCAGGTGGCACTCGAACCAGACACGGGGTGATGTAAAGGACATTGGTTTGCTGCACATCTATGTCGATGCTGATGCGTGCCCGGTCAAGCAGGAGGTGTACCGCGTCGCAAAGCGATATCGCCTCGATGTCACACTGGTGGCCAACTCCTGGATGCGGGTTCCGGATGAACGATGGCTCAGGCTCGAGGTCGTTGGGGAAGGATTCGACGCGGCCGATGATTGGATCGTCGAACAGGTGCAACCTCACGACATCGTGATTACTGCGGACATCCCTCTGGCGAGCCGCTGCATCAAGGAAGGTGCCAGTGTGATCGGCACAACCGGTAAGCCGTTCACTGAAGACAATATCGGCTCGGTCCTGGCGACACGGGACCTGTTGTCAGAACTTCGCGGAGCGGGCGAGATCACGGGCGGGCCTCCACCGCTCCAGAAGCGCGACCGATCCCGGTTTCTTCAGCAGCTCGACGAGGTGATTCAATCAATCCGTCGTAAACGGCCCTGCAATTCCACCTGATATTCGAGCCAGGTAAAAGGAGAGAAGACGATGACAGGTACTGGCCGCTCTATCGGATTCTGGGTCATCATTGTTTTTCTTGCAGCATCGATCGTGTTGATGCTGATGGGCCAGACGATGGCCGTCTTCAATTACGACCTCACCGTACGTCTGGGTCTGCAGGAGAGGCCTGAAGACATGACTGATTTCGGGGTGCAGGTCAACCGGGCCTTCGGCGCCGCCGACACCGTCGTCTATATCCCACTGATATTGATTTCGTTGATCGGCCTGACTCTCAGGAAACGCTGGTCGCTGCTGGTAACGGCTGCGTTTTTCGGAGCATCCGCCTACTGGACGGTGACGGTCACGTTCATGCTGGTTTTCCTGCCGGGTGTGCCCGGCTACAGCAACGTTCCCGGCCCCGAGATCTGGCTTTTCATTGGTACCTACATGGTGGTTGGAGTCGTGGGTCTTCTCTACATCGTGTTTCGAGGCGAGGAGCTGCTCAGGTGATTACTGAAACCCCTCGGCTGCGAATCCGCGAGCTGACGGTTGACGACGCGGAGTTCATCTTTGGTTTGGTGAACGAACCGTCGTTCCTCGAACACATTGGGGACAAGGGTGTGAGGAACCTGGAGGATGCGCGGCAATTCATTTTGGAGGGACCGTGGGCGAGCCACCGGGACCGCGGTTATGGCCAGTTTCTGGTTGAGCTGAAAGAGGGTGGCGATCCGATTGGCGTCTGTGGGCTGCTCTTCAGAGAGTCCCTCGATGTGTCGGATATTGGGTGTGCCTTCCTACCGCAGTACTGGAGGCACGGCTTCGCTTACGAGGCCGCCTGTGCCGTGATGGAGTATGGACGTTCCACATTAGGGATCGACAAAATCGTCGGTCTGACGTCAGAAGAGAACGTCGCCTCCATCAAGGCGATGGAGAAGCTTGGAATGTCTTTCGAGAAAATGGTCAAGATGTCCGACGATGACCCGGGCACCGCTCTGTACTCGTGATGTTTTGAATTCGGTTGAGGGTAAAAGGAGGGAATTGTGGGTTTGATCCAGTGGGCCGAACAGAGAACCAGGGCGCTCAGCCTGTGGGATATCGGGGTCCTGAAGATCTACTGTGTTCTGTTCGGCATGATCGTCGGGGCGTATGTGTCGTCATTCGTGAGGCAGCAGGTGTGGTGGTTCGTTGGAGCGGTGCTCCTGCTCGGGCTGGGCGTCGGCTTCAGGTGGTTCACCGCCGAGGCTCGATGACACCCCGTCACACCGCCCTGGGTGCGACTGTTCTCGATGACTGGCGGATCTGCCGCATTGATGAGGGCGATCTTGCGGATGTTGCTGGGCTGATTCTACGAATCGCCGAAGACGGGTCCAAGGAGTTACCGCGTGGTTGAAAACGAAAACCTCAAGACGCTGATGGCTGTGCTCGAGGCCTTCAACCGGAACGACATCGATGCCGCCGCGAGCGGGGTGGCCGACGATGTTGTCTACATCATTCGGGGTCGCGCCACGGTGAGCGGCACCTATCGGGGACGGCGAGATTTCGCCGATGTGCTGCGGCGGATCAAACAGATGACGGATGGAACCATGGCCGGAAAGCCCGAGGTCGTCCTTGCAGAAGGCGACAACATCATGATGTACGCGCACGTCACCGGCAGCCGGCCGGACGGGCGCAGCTACGACAACGACCAGGCATATCTCTATCGTTTCCGCGAGGGAAAGCTGATAGAGGGCCAGACGATTCCGGTCGATCAACACGCCTTTGAAGAGTTCCTTTCCGATTGATGACTGGAACAGCGGATGGGTGATCGGCAGGGAGTAGATCCAATGAAAACCAATCGACCTCGTTATCGGTGGCTGATCTTCGACGCGGACGGAACCCTCTTCGACTTCCGCCTGGGTGAAACGATCGCGTTGCAACAGACAACCCGGATGCACGACGTCGCCTATTCTTCAGATCTTCACGAGTCCTACTCCGCCATCAGCGCTGAGCTCTGGAGGCAATTCGAGCTCGGAGAGATTTCCTTGATGCATCTGCGAGTCGTCAGGTTCGAACGGCTGTTTGCTGAGCTGGGGATCGATCTTGAGGCGGAATCCTTCAACCTCGATTTCATGGAGGCGCTCGGGCAACAGAGGCAGCTCTTGCCTGGGGCCGAGGCCGTTGTCCGTGATCTTTCTTCGCGCTTTCAACTCCTGTTGGCGACAAACGGTATCGCGGTGGTTCAGCGCCCACGCTTTGCGAATTCATCGATCCGCAGGTATTTCGAGGACGTGGTGATATCGGATGAGATCGGTGTCGCCAAGCCGCAGACCGGTTTCATGGAAGAGGCATTCTCCAGGATGGGCGAACCGCGGAAGTCCGAGGTTCTAATGATCGGCGACAGCCTGAGCTCGGATATCGCAGGTGGGGTGAACTTCGGAGTCGACACCTGCTGGTTCAATCCGAATGGTCTCGCTCTGGACGGGTCGCCGAAACCGACGTATGAGATCGCGGATCTGACCGAGATCGATGCCATTGTCTCCGGCGTCTGAGAATCCTCGGTCGAATCGAAACGCGTTTCAATGGACATGCTATTCATGTGTGGCATCAACGCGCTACCCAAGCTAGGAGGATCTGATGTCCGATCTCGAACAAGGCGACAAAGCCTCTCGCTCACTCACGATCAGCGACGATACGATCCGCGCTTTCGCCGAGGTGACCGGTGACACGAATCCGGTCCACCTCGACGATGACTATGCGGCCGGAACGCGATTCGGGCGACGCATCGCGCACGGGATGATCGCTGCCGGGTTGGTCTCGGCCACCCTCGCCAACGACCTGCCAGGACCGGGTACGGTCTATCTGAATCAGACGTTGAAGTTCAAGTTGCCGGTCTACCCTGGAGACACCGTGACCGCGACCGTCGAGGTCCTCACGGTGCGCCCCGACAAGCCGATCGTGACCCTCTCCACCGTTTGCGCGAATCAGGATGGCAAGGTCGTCTTGGAGGGCGAAGCGGTCGTACTCGTCGGGGACTGAGGGGATGGGGGAATGAGGGCCTGCCCGCCCTTCCCCCGGACTTGTGGTCAAACCCTCACTCCCTCACCCCCTCAAACCGTACTCAACATCACAACACGAGTCGGCCGCGTCCTCTGGTGAGGGGATCTCGCCCTGCTGCATGTTCTGGTGCTTGTGAATCGCGGCGCTGACCGAGGCCGGGCGGCCGAGGATGGCATAGAGACCGAGCCCAACCAGCAAAACCGCGGTCACGGTCGGCACATGCCGTCGCAACGGTGCGCTCACCAGTTGTGCACCGAGACCGACCGCCAACAGGGCGGGCACGGTCCCGGCCCAGAAGGCGGTCATCACCACGGCACCTTGGATCGCACTGCCGGTGCCCGCAGCGGTGACCACGAAGGCCCACAGCCAGCCGCACGGCAGAAACCCTGACAGGAGACCGACAACACCGGCGCGAACGACCGGAGGTTTGTCGCTGACCAGAGAGAATCCACGGCGCATCATGCCCGCGATGCGTCCCTTGCCGGAGCTGTGTTTGAAAATCCGCACCCCGCGGATCTGGAGCAGAGCGAACACTCCCCAGAGGATCATTGTGACGCCTGCGACGATAGCGGCGATGCGTTGGAATCCCGCCAGCGAACCGGCGACATCGAGGGCGGCGCCGACAGCGCCCGCCGCGAGTCCGAAGACCGCATAGGTCAGCAGCCGGCCGCCCGAGTATGCCGCGTGGCTCAACAAGCGACGCGCACCTTCCGACCCGTCCGCGCCCGAGTAGAAAGCTACGAAGGGGCCGCACATACCGATGCAGTGCAAGCTGCCCACCACGCTCGCGACGAAAACGGTCAACACCAGCGCGGTCATTTGGCCTCGATACCGGATGCTCGATGCTGGATGCTCGATGCTCGATCAGCCCACCGACCCATCTCGATTCGGCGGATAAGATGCGCTCTGTATCGAGAATCGAGTATCGAGTATCGAGTATCCAATCGACCTCGTGCATCGAATCTCGGTGTCGCGATCACCAGCTTCCCTCGACAAACAAATGGCGGGTTTCCGTGTGTGTGAAGTGGTCTGCGCCGCGGTCGACGGTGAAGCGCAGCTCCCAGCGTCCGTTGCGGCGCATCGGCAGCGAAGCCCTGTAAACGCCGCCGTCGGCGTCGATCAACATGTCACGGACGATGTCGTCCCCGCGCGCGTTGTGGAACGCCTCGACCGCCACTATGGCGCCGGGCAAGGGTTCGCCGTCGGCATCGAGGAGCGTCAATTCGAGGGTTGGCTGATCCTCGGGTTTTTCCGGAGGCGTAACGCTGAACTCAAGCAACCATCCGAGGTCCTGGTTCAGACGGTCCTGGGCGCGTTTTTCGTCCCAGGCGACGGCCTTCTGGTAGTAGTCGTCTTCGACTGCGTACGACGGATCGGACGTGGCTACGTATACGACGACCAGGGAAGAGATCACGTGAAACGCCAGGGCGCCGGCGATGATCGGAGGCCACCACGATCCCGGTTTCATGATCAGTTGCCTCCGCCGGCGGGGCCAAGAATCCGATACTGAAGCTCTTTGGTGAAGTCGAGCCCGTCGCTGATTGTCAGAGTGACGGCCGCCTCTCCTCCCGCGAAGGCCGAGGTCGGCGCGGTAATGAAAGCGCCCGTCATCTCGGTTTCACCCGGTGCGACGGTCAGCGGGTTCTCGGGCGCGATCATCGTCAGGTCCTCGGCGGCATCAAGCTCAATCAGGTAGGAGCGTTCCTCCGGTGCGCGGTTGGCGATCTTGATCCGGATCTGGTTCGAGACGTCGCCGCTCGGGAGAATTGTGAATGGCGCACCGAGCCCGCGCAGCAGGGTGACGTCAGCTGTCTGCTTGCCGGCCAGCGAAAAGGCGAAGGCGCCGAACATCACCAGCAGGATCGCCGAGTAGACGACAAGCCGCGGTCGCAGGAAGGACCGCTTGCCACTTTCCAGCTCGGCCTGCGAGGTGAAACGGATAAGGCCGTGGTCGAGACCGATGCGGTCCATGACCTCGTCGCAGGCGTCGATGCACTGGGTGCAGTGGATGCACTCCATCTGCAGTCCCTCGCGGATGTCGATTCCGGTGGGGCAGGTGCTGACGCAGAGGCTGCAGTCGATGCAATCTCCCGCCGTGCGGTCTTCCTTCTTTCGCCACCGCGCGCGGGGCTCGCCGCGGCCCGCGTCGTAGCCGACGATCAGCGACTGTCGGTCGAGGAGGACCGACTGGAAGCGGCCGTATGGGCAGGCGACGATGCAGGTCTGCTCGCGGAACCAGGCGAAGTCGAAGAACGTCAGCAGGGTGGTGCCGAGCATGACCGCAAAGGCCGCCGGGTGCCTGGTCGGCGGACTGGTCATCCAACCCAGCAGCCTGTCCCAACCTACAAAGTAGGCGAGGAACGTGTTGGCGAGGAAGGCGGAGATGGCGAAGAAGACCACGTACTTGAGGAGGCGGCGGCCGTTCGGTCCTTGTTCGTCGAGCTCGATTTGGCGGTTGCGACCGCCCTCGATGAGGTATTCGAGCGGCCGGTAGAGATACTCCATGTAGACGGTCTGCGGGCAGGCCCAGCCGCACCACACGCGGCCGAGGACCGCGGTGATCAGAAAGATGCCGATAAAAATGCTGAATAGGAGAAGCATCAGTAGAAACGTGTCGGTCGGCAGAAACGTAGCGCCGAAGAAAATGAACTCGCTCCTGGGGATATCGAAGAGCATGAGCGGCTTGCCGCCCAGCTTGAGGATCGGGATGAGGGTGAAGGTGGTGATCAGGCCCCAGGCGGTGAAGAACCGCCGCCGGTAGTAGCGGCCGCGCGACGGCTTGGGTCGGATCCAGCGGCGCGAGCCGTCCCGGTTGAGGGTCGAGAGGACCCTCTCCTGGGCCTCTGGTGCGTTCGACGTAAAACTCACAGTACCTCTCAGGAAGCGGCTGGTTCGGCCTCGGCTTCGGTGGCAGCCTCGTCGCTCCCCTCCTCGATCTCATCCGCCGGCGCCGGGGCCTGACGGACGAGGCGATCGCCCTGAGGCTCCTTGGGTTTGGGAGGTTCGCTGCCCAGCATTGTGCCGACGTAGGAGCTGACCGCCATCAGCTCGGCGGGCCGAAGCTGGCGCTCCCACGCCAGCATGCCCTTGGCGGGCACGCCTTCGCGGACCGTTCTGTAAACGTCCATCAGCTGTCCACCGTGCAACCAGTGCTCGTCGGTGAGGTTGGGCCCAATGCCGCCTTCGCCGAACATCCCATGACAGGTGGCGCACTTGGCTTGAAATATCTTCTTGCCGCCGTTCATCATGCTCGGGTCGGCCATCAGATCGACCAGGGTGCCCTCGCGCATCTCGCCGAGCGCCAGGAGTTGCTCCGCCTGCTTGTCGAAAAAGGCGATCATCGCCTGGTCGTAGCGTTCGGTGGCGAGCATGCCGCCGCCGAAGTGAAAGTAGAGGATGTAAAGGGGCGTGAAGATGATGGTCGCCCAGAAAATCGCCAACCACCACGTCGGCAGGGGGTTGTCGTACTCCTGGATGCCGTCGTAGCTGTGGTCCAGCAGGTGGTCCTGGTCGGCGGTGGCTGGATCGTGATCGTGATGCTCGCTGCTCACGGGCGTTCGCCTCCTTTCACAGCCCCGCGGGCACTGCCGGCGCTGTTCTCGTCGAGCGGCAGGTTCCGCATGTGGTCGTACGAGAGCTTGCTGCGCATGACAAAGACCCACAGAACGATGGCCGCAAAGGTGATGAAACAGAGGATCAGGGCGAGCTCGGTCCACGAAGAAAGACCCGAGGCGGACATGATATCGGTGAGGCTCATGACGCGCCCCCGGTTTCGGTTGTTCCGTCGACCTCGGCCACCGTCTCGATCAGACCGATCTCTTCCTCGACCGCGACCGGCTCCGGCTTGGTGATGTCGGTGCCGAGGCGCTGGAGGTAGGCGATGATGGCAACGATCTGTTTGTCGGCCAGGCCCTCCGGTCCGCCCTGGATCACGATCTCATCGGCGATTGCCTGTGCCTGCTCGTGTGCGGCGGTCTCGCCGCCAGCTATCTCCTCGTCACTGTAGGGCACGCCGACGGTGCGGTGGGCGCGCATGACAGTTTCGATGGAGTCGAAGTCGATCGGCGTGCTCAGCATCCACGGGTAGGCGGGCATGATCGAACCGGCGGTGATCGCGCGCGGATCATCCATGTGGCGGACGTGCCACAGGTCGGGGTATTTGCCACCGACCCGCTGCAGATCGGGCCCGATACGGCGCGAGCCCCACTGGAAAGGGTGGTCCCAGACGAACTCGCCCGGTTTGGAGTACTCGCCGTAGCGCTCGGTCTCGGCGCGGATGGGACGGATCATCTGCGAGTGGCAGTTGTAACAACCCTCGTCGAGGTAGATGTCGCGTCCGGCGAGCTCGAGCGGGGTGTAGGGCGTCACGGTTGCGATCGTCGGTACGTTCGACTTGATGAGGAAGGTCGGAATGATCTCGAAGAGGGAGGCCACCACGACCGTGATCACCACCGCAACGGTGAACTTGAGCGGCAACCGTTCCCAGCGACGGTGCCAGGTGGTGGAGAAGAAGCGGTCGAGCTTGTAGGCCAGGTTGACGACGTGGGCGCCGCTCTTCTCGAGCGAGGTGGGCGGCTCCGGCCGGTCGGCGTAGGTCTTGGAGAGGGCCGGTGCCTCGTGCACCCGAACCTCGTAGGCGGACGGACGATTCTTCCACGTCATCAAGAAGTTGACACCGAGCATGAGCGCTCCGGTCAGGTATGCGAGGCCGCCAATCACCCGCACCCAGTACATCGGGATCAGGCGCAGGGTGGTCTCCACGAAATCGCCGTACTTGAGGTAGCCCTCGTCGTCGAAGGCGAGCCACATCAGGCCCTGGGTGAGGCCGGCCGCGTAAATAGCTACGACGTAAAGCAGGATGCCGATGGTGCCGAGCCAGAAGTGGGCCTCGGCCAGTTTGCGGCTCCACAGCTCGGTCTGGAAGAGGCGTGGCAGCAGCCAATAGACCATGCCGAAGATGAGAAAGCCGACCCAGCCGAGGGCGCCCGCGTGGACGTGGGCGATGGTCCAGTCGGTGTAATGCGAGAGCAGGTTCACCGATTTGATCGACAGCAGCGGCCCCTCGAAGGTGGACATGCCGTAGAAGGTGATGGCAACCACGAAGAACTTGAGCACCGGGTCCGTCGCGACCTTATCCCACGCTCCGCGCAAGGTCAGGAGGCCGTTGAGCATCCCGCCCCACGATGGCATCCACAGCATCACCGAGAAGACCATGCCCAGGGTCGAGGCCCACGCCGGCAGCGCGGTGTAGTGAAGGTGGTGCGGCCCGGCCCAGATATAGAGGAAGACCAGCGACCAGAAGTGGATGATTGACAGGCGATAGGAGAAGACCGGGCGGTTGGCGGCCTTGGGAAGGAAGTAGTACATGATGCCGAGGAGCGGGGTGGTAAGAAGGAAGCCAACCGCGTTGTGGCCGTACCACCACTGCATGAAGGCGTCCTGGACCCCGGCGTAAATCGGATAGCTACGCCACAGCCCGGCCGGCACCGCGAGGTTGTTGAAGACGTGGAGCAGGGTGATGGTGACGATGGTCGCGATGTAGAACCAGATCGCAACGTAGATGTGGCGCTCGCGGCGCCTGGCGATGGTGCCGAAGACGTTGATCGCGAAGACGATCCACACCACCGCGATGGCGATGTCGATCGGCCACTGCAGCTCGGCGTACTCCTTGCCCTGGGTGATGCCCAGCGGCAGGGTGACTGCGGCGGCGACGATGATCGCCTGCCATCCCCAGAAGTGGACGGCGCTCAACGCCCGCGAGAACATCTGGGTTTTCAGGAGCCGCTGCATCGAGTAGTAGACGCCGGCGAAGATCGCGTTGCCGGTGAAGGCGAAGATGACGGCGTTGGTGTGGAGCGGACGCAAGCGGCCGAACGAGAGCCACGGCAGCTCGAAGTTGAACAATGGGGCCGCCAGCTGCAAGGCGACGATGACGCCCACCAGCATGCCGACCACGCCCCAGATGAAGGTCATCAGCGTGAACTTGCGGACGATGGCGTCGTCGTATGAGAATTGTTCGATCTGGACGGTCATCGAGCTCCTCCGGGAGTGGTGATTTTAAAGGGTTTTGGAGTTTTCATCCCGAAGAGTCCGACTCCAATGAATCGTCCGTATCAGGAATCATTCCGCCGAAAGCGTACCATGCAAACCAGAAAGTGTGACGCACTGCCTGGAGTCGTTTGGGATCGGTGAGCGGTTCGACCACGGCGGTGCCCGGCGCAACGCTGTAGCGGATGCTGACCGGCAAACCCGCGGCTTCTACCTCCACCGTACCCTCGTCGGTTCCCACGGCTGCCGCCAGGTCTCGAAGGGCGAAGACCGCGTCGTGTTCCTCCACGGTCACAACCACCAGGCGGTCCTTGAGGTGGCGCGGCCCCGGCGGCGGCAATGGCCGGACCGGAAAGTGCAGCAGATCGGATCCGAAATAGGAATGATAGGGATCCCGCTTGTAAATTTTCTTGAGATCCGGCTGTGGAGCCAGCACGCGGGTTTCGGGATGCCGTTCGCGCCACTCGCCCCAGGTATCGAGCGCCGCCACCCGCGCGGGTAGGGGAGACGAAAAACCGGGATCCGGCTCGGCCACGACCTCACCGTCGAGCTGCGACCACAGCGGAGTAGCAGCCGGATGCAGGCGTTGGTCATAGAGCAGCGTGTTCGAGTTGAAGAGATAGCCCGATACTCCGAGCTCGACGATTTCTCCATCGAGTTCTCTGGAAAAAACCGCAACGCTGTCGCACAGAGGACTGTATGTGACCGCAATCGGTTCCCCGCCGACGACGTCGTTGACCACCTCGTGCCAACGCATCAGACGCAAGGGATAGGCTCGCGCCTCACCGCCGAAGATCACCCCGATCACCCGGTCGTCCGGGACGAGCAGTTTGCCGCGCTCCTCCTCGTTCCGGCGGTCGATCTCTGCGGGATTCATGACCGGAGGTTCTGACAGGACCCGCACCCCGTCCTTGGCCATTGCCCTCACCAGGAGGTCGGGCGGCACGGTGGCCTGATGAAGAACGAAGTCCGAATCCGGGGCATCTCCTGAGGGCCTCGAGGTGAAGGGTGCAATCACGATCCAGGCCGTGATGAGGCTGATGGCGACGGCTGCCGCAGCCACCCACCAACCGCTCTGGATGATGGACGGTACGCGCATGGGCTCAGAGCCCTTCGCCGAGGGGGGTGGTGACGACCTCGAGATCCGCAGTCGCTGATTGGGAAAACGCGACCGTGACCTGACCGCCCCGTACCGCGCGGTCATCCATGTCGACCACCATCAGGCCCATTAGCACCGACAGGTAGAGGATGCTGGCGAGGAAGAGGCGTCGAGCCGTCGGCTGGTTACGGGCCCGAAGGAAGACCCAACCCAGGCCGACAAACGCGAGGCCGATTGCCTGCGAGGTAACGAGGAACGCGCCGCCGGTGACTCCGAAGGCGCTGAGTGCGGCGGTGATAGGCAGCAGCGCCGCGGCGTAGAGGAAAGCCAGCCTACCGGTCAGACGTCCCTCCTGATCGACCGCCGGCAGCATGCGGAAGCCGCCGCGGGCGTAATCCTCGCGATAGAGCCAGGCAAGGGCCAGGAAGTGGGGGATCTGCCACGCAAAAAGGATCCCGCCAAGGATCCAGGCGCCGGCGTCGAGCCGGCCGGTGGCCGCGGCCCAGCCCATCATCGGCGGGACTGCACCGCACACGGCGCCGACCACCGTGTTGAGCGGGGTCCGGACCTTGAGCGGAGTATAGATGAGGACATAGACGAGGATGACGAAGAGGGAGAGCAGGGTTGTGAGCCGATTGGTGCCGACGGCGAGGATCGCGAGGCCAATGAGAGCGGTCACAACTCCCCAGACCAGTGCCACCCGGCGGCTGATTCTTCCGGCCGGCAAGGGTCGCTCGTGGGTTCGCAGCATGAGGCTGTCGCGATCGGCCTCCCGCCACTGGTTGAGGATATTGGCGCCGAAGGCGCTGAGAGCGGTGCCCATGACCGCCGCCGTCAGGCCCCACGGCGACACCTCGCCGCGCGCACCCAGGACGTAGCCGACAAAGGCCGTCAACACCACCAGCGCACCGAGGCGCGCCTTGGCCAGCTCGAGGTAGTCCGAGATCAGGGATCGCCCGGCTTTGGGCTGGGAGGTGTTCTGAGCTGAGATCTGACGCTCCTTCTTCGACTTTTCCCTGCGACCTGGATCGGCCAAGGGTGTATATTGCGGCTCGATACCAAGAGGCGGCGACTGACGCGGGGCATTATAACCGACGCAGATGTCTCTGCACTCGCGCTCCGGAGGTGAGCTATGACCGCGACCACCGTTGATCGCAGCTACGTCCTTCCGCTTGCTTTCGCGACCACCGTCTCGATGTGGGCGGTGGCCTATTTCTGCCGTCTGCCCGTGGTGATGGCGCCGAGCTGGCTCGTGCTTGGCCTGATGTTGGGCATGGTGGCCCTGTGGGGTTGGTTCGCCGGCGCGAGGACAGGGAGCGGCTGGCTCGGTGGGGTATTGGTGGGCGGCGTGGCAGCAGTCCTCAATCTCCTGATCCTGGGCAGCCTGTTGGCGCCGGCTGAAGGCGGCGGCATGATTCCATCAGCCGTGTGGTGGGTTCCAGGATCGATCCTGATCGTGGCCCTCGTCTCGGGTGGGTTTGCCGGCGCATCGAGGAGGGCTGGAAGCGAGGCGACGCCTTCCGACTGGACTGCGCTGTTCTCCAAGGTCGCCGTGGCTGCGACTTTTCTGCTGGTGGTGGCCGGCGGTCTGGTAACCAGCAACGAGGCCGGTCTTGCGGTCGTCGACTGGCCCAACAGCTTCGGCTCGAACATGTTCCTCTTCCCGCTCGCCCGAATGACCGGCGGAATCTACTACGAACACGCCCACAGGCTTTTCGGCGCACTCGTGGGACTGACCACTATTGCTCTCGCCGTCCGATTGTGGAGGTACGACGACCGGGCGTGGCTCAAACGCCTCAGCCTGGCGGCGGTGGTGCTGGTGGTCCTGCAGGGCATCCTCGGCGGCCTGCGGGTCACCGGCGGCCTCACGCTGTCGACCTCCGAGGCCGACATGGCGCCGAGCATCGCGCTGGCGGTGATGCACGGTGTGCTCGGACAGCTCTTCCTCGGTCTGATCGTGGCCATCGCCGTGGTCACCAGCAGCTGGTGGCTGCGCGCACCCGAGGCCGAAGCGCGACCAAACGTTAACGGCGACCGAACGCTTCAGTTCTGGCTGGTGGCGACCTTGGTGGTGCAGCTGGTCCTCGGAGCGGTGCAGCGACACCTCGCTCAGGGGTTGATCATCCACATCACTCTGGCGGCAGTGGTGGTCATGCTGGCGGTGGTCGCGGGCGTCAGGGCGTGGGGGCTGTATCACGGCACCTGGCCCGTGCAGCGCCTGGGACAGGCACTCATCGGCCTTGCCAGCGTCCAGGTGACGCTCGGCATCGCCGCGCTCGCAGTGACCCAGGGCAAGGCCGTCGTCGGCAGCCCGACCACGGTCGAGGTCACAATCGCGACCGCCCACCAGGCCACCGGCGCGGCGCTCCTCGCGCTCGCCGTCACGCTTCACCTGTGGATGCGGAGGCTGTTTCGTCAGGAAGACGTTAAAACGTCGGAAGGTTGAACGGTTCCGCCCAGCGGCCCGCTGGGGTATAGGGCGCAGGGTACAGGGTGCACGGGGTGCAGGGCGCACTTGATCACCCGTCCAAAGCGATTATCGTTTTTGTTGAACCCTGAACCCTGAACCCTGAACCCTGGCGGGCGGTCGGATGTGGTTCAATAGCGGGGTTAACCAAGGAGGTATCAGATGAAGTTGAACGTCGGTTCCGCTGACCGTGTGATCCGGATCATCGTCGGTGTCGCCATCTGCGCCGCCGGCTGGTACTACCACAGTTGGTGGGGGCTGATCGGGCTCGTGCCGATCGCCACCGCCGCTATCGGCTGGTGCCCTGCGTATCTGCCGTTCAAGATTTCCACCAAAAAGTCGTAGCCGCCCACGCGATCGCAAGCCCGTCTCCGTGTCCGTCTCCGTGCCCGATGGGGGGGTGCTATCGCAATCGAAAATGATGGTGTCGCATTGGGCGCTCGATAGCGATTGCGATAGCGGTACCGATAGCGATGGTGGATTCGAGTACGGAGGCGGAGACGGATGCGACCCCGTTAACGATTCTGTTAGAGCGACTCCCGCAACGTGCTGTCGGGGAACCCTCCGGTCTGATAGAAGTGCTCCATCAGGCTGTCCTTCTCAACGAAGCGCTCGAGGAGCCACTCTCGCAGGCCCTCGTCGGTTTCGGGGAAGGTCTCGATCGGAAAGCGCCGCACGTGCAGGTGGACGCAATCAACCAGTCCCTTGACGTACTGCCAGAGGGTGGGTACGCCCTCTTCGTAGCCGATCGTGAGGTCGTAGACCGCGGTGATGTGTCCCCGGAGCCCCTGCACTGAAGCCGTGAACCCCTTGGTGCGGGGCACCTGCACGTGGTGGGTCTCGGCAAGGCCTCGCGAGCGCGCGAACTCGCGCGACGCCTCGAGCTTCGTGCGGGTGGCGCGGGTGCCTTCGGCGAAAGAGACCAGCCACATCGGCACCCGGTTATCCACCAGCTGCGCGAAGGTGCGGCGGATGTGCTCACGGTCGGAGGACCACTCGCGGTCGATGAACAGGCAGTCGAGGAACTGCATCCCCCAGCCGACTCCAGGGGCCCACTTGAGCTGCTTCTTGACGAAGAACTTGAGGTCGCCGAGCCGGTCCTTCGTCTTGGCGAGCTTCATGATCGCCGGAATGTCGGGCATCTGCTGGTGGTTGGCGACCAAGATCGCATCCTCACGCATCGGCAGATCATCACCCGAGATGAGGATCCTGGTGCCGTTGAGCTTCTCGGCGCCTTCGACGCACATCCCCCACCAGGTGTCGGCGCACCAGCGGTTGATGCGGCGGAAGGCGGAGCGTGAAAAGGGTAGGACGATGAGGCTTGCGACCTGCAGCGCGTTGGTCGCGATGAGCATGATGAAGCCAAAGCTCGCCATAGCCGTCCCGCGGAGCGCGGCGGTCAGCCGCCTCGACCGGCTCGCCGGTTCCTTCAGCGGGTCGAGAGGCACGCCGATCCCTCCTTCAGCAGCTCCCGGCAGCGATCCACGTCTGATTCGACGGTGGCGAGGTTTCCGATGGCAACCCGCAGCGCGACCCCGTCATCGAGCTTGGTGTGAGAGAGAAAGACGTCACCGGAGGCGTTGACATGCTCCATCAGCTTCATGTTGAAAAGGTCCAGCCCCTCTCCTTCGAGGTCCTCCGGTCGGGCGCGGAAGCAAATGACCGAGAAAGGACGCGGTGCCAGGCGCTCGAAACCGGGCGCGGCGTCGATCCAGTCGGCAAAGTCCCGCGCCATGTCGATGTGACGACGCAGACGCTCGCGGATTCCCTCGAGGCCGAAGCAGCGCAGCACCCACCACAGCTTGAGGGCGCGGAAACGCCGACCGAGCTGGACGCCGTAATCCATCAGATCCACGACCTGGCCGCTGACCGGAGTGGTCAGGTACTCGGGCACCAGCGAAAACGCGCGTTTGAAGATCTCGGGATGGCGGGTGTAAAGAGCTGACGCGTCGATTGGCGTGAAAAGCCACTTGTGAGGGTTGAAAACAAAGGAATCAGCGCGCTCACAACCGTCTAGGCACCACCGATATTCGTCACAAAGCGCCGCCGAGCCAGCATAAGCGGCATCAACGTGCATCCAAAGGCCCTCATGAGCGCAGATCTCTGCGATTTCGGCGCATGGATCAACCGATGTTGTCGAGGTCGTGCCGACGGTGGCCACGACCGCCAGCGGCCGCAGACCTGCCGCTCGATCCTCGGCGACCATGCGGGCGAGGGCCTCGGTGTCCATCCGGTACTCCGCGTCGTGGGGCACGGCGCGGAAGCCGTCGAGCCCGAAACCCAGGGTCAGACACGCCTTGGCGATCGATGAGTGGGCCTGGTCGGAGGCATAGACACGCATCGGCAACAGGTCATCGCGCCCGGTCATGCCGCAACGGCGGACCTCGGGGTCGGCCGCCTCACGAGCCGCGGCGAGCGCCAGCAACGACGAGATCGAGGCAGTGTCGGTGAGGAAGCCGAAGAAGTCGTCCGGAAGCCCGAGACCGCGCCGCATCCAGTCGAGGACCTTGAGCTCGAGCTCGGTGGCCGAAGGACAGGTCCGCCACAGCATGCCGTTGACGTCGAGCGCAGCCGACAGCATTTCGCCGAGCACGCCGGGGCCGGAGCCGGTAATTCCAAAGTAGGCCATGAACCCGGGATGGTTCCAGTGGGTGACCCCGGGCAGAACGATGTCGAGGAAGTCCTGCCATACCGCCTCGGGATCTTCCCCAACCGTTGGCATCTCGTCGGGCAATTGCGCCGCCACGTCGCCAGGTTCAACCTTTGCCAGGACCGGGTGCTCGCGATTACCTCCGTCGAGGTATTCGGCGATCCACTCCACCATGCGGTGTCCCTCGCGTCGAAAAAGCTCGGCGTCCCAATGCCCCGATCGTTCGCTCATCTCATCCTCCGGCGTCCAAGATACGCCGTCGCCCGATGCGTGTCACCCGGCCGGGCCGAGTTCGCTATCGCTATCGCTATCGGGATCGCTATCGAAAAGAGAAAGGGCTGTTTCGAATATTCGGCACCGAAAAGATTGAGAGTTGCGACGCCCGGGCTCCGTCGGGTGATATCGGAGGCGCCAGTGTCGTCGCGCCAGTTCTCAATCCGACGATGAGCCGTACTGGTGCCATAGGTACACCCCCACGAAGACGGCCACGACGAAGGTGAGGATGAGCAGGAGGATCATGACGGGAGTATAGCGGTCGGGCCTTCCTCTTCGCATGAAGAGATCGTCTTCGGAAATTGCTGTTTGAGGAAGACGAGGTGTTGACACGTCGCCCAGGAAGCGAGAGGCTGCGCGCATGAATACGACGGTGGATTCAGGAGTTCCGAAGTTCGATCCCAAAACCTTTGGCACCGAGCACTCGATTGCACGCCTCGGCGCCGGCAGCGTCGGCGGCAAGGCGGTCGGTCTGCAACAGATCCAGAACGAGATCCTGCCGCGTTTCGACGCCACCCGGTTCGAGGGCGTGACGGTGGAAGTACCACGGGCTGTGGTGATCGCGACCGAAGTCTTTGCGGAGTTCATGGATCGAAATCGTCTCTGGAAAGTGGTCGCGGAAGAACTTCCGGACAGCCATCTCGCTCAGGAGTTTCAACACGCGGAGCTGTCCGAGAGGTTGCGTGAGCAGCTCAGGGGTGTGCTTGCGGTGATGAGGAATCCACTCGCCGTCCGCCCGTCGAGCTACCTCGAGGATGTTCACAAAAGAGCATTTGCCGGCATCTTCACGTCGAAAATGATTCCCAACACCGAAACCAGTGACGAAGCGCGTTACCGTCGTCTTTCGGGTGCGCTCAAGCTCGCATGGGCGTCGACATTTTTCAGCAACGCCGTCGTGTCCCGCCGAGCGGCCGGGCTCGCAGACGACGCCGAGCAGATGGCCGTTATCGTTCAGGAAGTGACCGGCGAGCGCCACGACGGCCGCTTCTACCCGACCCTGTCGGCGCTTGCGAGGTCCTACAACCACTATCCAGTGCCAGGCAACAACCGTGAGGACGGGGTCGTGTCCCTGGCCCTCGGCCTCGGGAAGAGCATCTCGGATGGCGACCACCTGTGGAGCTATTGCCCCCACCGGCCGCTTGCGCCACCGCCCTACAAGAGCACCGGCGACCTCCTCGACTTTACTCAGACCAGCTTCTGGGCTGTCAACGTCGGCGACCCGCCGCCGCCCGACCCAGTGCGGGAGGCCTCCTGCCTCCTGCGGTCTGGCATCGCCGACGCCGAGGCGGACGGCACGCTCACCTATCTCGCCTCCACCTACGATCCGGCGTCGGACCAGTTACGGTCGGGCATCGGCGGCGTCGGACCTCGCGCACTCACCTTTGCACCCCTGCTCGAGTCGAAATCCATCCCCTTCACACCGTTGATGGAGCACCTGCTCGAGCTGTCCTGTAACGTGCTCAACGGAGAGGCCGAGATCGAGATCGCCGCCAATCTCGACCCCGATCACGCCCTGCCGATGCAGGTCGCCTTCCTTCAGGTTCGCCCGATGCTGACCCCTGGCGAAAGGTCCCCGGTGGAAGAGGTCGATCTCGACGTGCCTGAGATCGTCGTTGCGTCGGACAGCTGCCTCGGCCACGGTTCACGCGACGACCTCACCGACGTTGTCTACCTCCGCCCCCAGAACTTCGATCGCGGTCAGACGCGGATGATGGCGTCGGAGTTGGACGCCGTCAATCGGGGTCTCGTAGAGGAGGGACGGCACGGGATCTTCATCGGGCTCGGCCGCTGGGGGACCACCGACGACCGGTTCGGCGTCCCTGTGAAATGGGGCCAGATCTCGGCCGCCCGGGTGATCGTCGAGGCGACCCTGCCGGACGCTCCGACAAGCCTCAGTCACGGCACCCACTTCTTCCACCGTCTGCTCAGCAACCAGGTCCTCTACATGTCGGTCGAACACGATGGCCGTGGCCGGATCGACTGGGATTGGCTCGACGAGCAGGAGGCAATTTGGGAGAGCCGAAGCGTTCGTCACGTACGCGTTCCGAATCCCCTCGAAGTCCGAATCGACTGCGCGACCATGTACGGTCTGATCCGGCGTCGTGAGGACAGTTGACCGGCCCGGAGAAAAGCATGTGGATTGCGGCGGCCATCGTCGGAGGCGCTTTGGTCGCTTTCACCGGGTGTGGCAGCCCGGTGCCGGAAGTGGCGAAAGAGCAGCCGGTCTCTTACGCGGCTCACCTCGAACCGCTGGTCATCGCTCACTGCCTGAGCTGCCACGATTCGGAAGAGGCCAAGGCCAAGCTGGTGCTGGATCCGGGATCGGGATACGAAAGGCTGGTAGGTCCCCGTTCGATTCAGGACCCCGAGATGGCACTCGTGGAGCCCGGCGATACCGAGCGCTCCTACCTGTGGCTGAAGCTGCAACATGTCACCGAAGAGGGCAAGGGCATGCCCCGGACCCTGACCGGCTCGAAGAAGCTGCGCGAATCGGAGCTCGAGCTGTATCGGCGGTGGATCGATGGTGGGGCGCTTCCCTAGGGCCATGAGCTATGAGCTATGGGCTATGGGGTTTTGGATCCCGTAAATTCAATCATTTAGTCGAGAACCTGGCGTTGGGTCATGTCGGCGCTCGAAAACGAGTGATACCCAGCTAATTGCTCATAGCTCATAGCCCAAAGCCCATAGCCTGAATCCCGTAGTCACCGATCGGTACTTGTGTACACTTACCGCGACATGATCAATAAGCGCTTCTTTTTCTCCCTTCGCGTGAGGTTCACACCATGCGTGTAGTCGTCGTCGGTGGTGGTCTGGTCGGCTCGACCCTGGCCGCAAAGCTCTCGGGTGACGGCCACGACGTGGTGTTGGTCGAGGAGAGCCGCGAGCTGATTGCGGACCTCAACGAGCATCTCGACGTCCAGACCATCTGCGGCAATGGCGCGACCATCCCGGTGCTGGTCAAGGCCGGCATCGAAAACGCCGACCTGCTGCTTGCCACCACCGACTCCGACGAGGCCAACATGGTGGTGGCATTGGTCGGCTCGGTCATCTTCAAGGTGCCGAAGGTCGCGGCGCGGCTGCGTGATCCGGGACACGAAGAGGGTTTTCGCCGCATCGCCCGCGAGCCGGGGGAGGAGCGGGTCGCCATCAATCCCGACATGGCGGCGGTGGAGAAGATTCTGTCCCTGATGCCGGTGCCGGGCGCGGTCGATGTGGTGTCATTCTTCGACGGCAAGTTGCTGGTTGCAGGGTTCCATATCAAGCCCGGCAGCGAGTTCGCCGGGTTGTTGTTGTCGCACCTGCCGCTCCTGTTCCCGGCCACGGCGATGTTGGTGGTGGCCATCCGGCGCGACGGACGCTGGCGAGTACCCTTCGGCGACGACGAGATGCGAGCCGGCGACCTGGTCTACTTCGCGATGGACCCTGGCGAGCTCGACAATGTGCTGGTGCTCCTCGGACTCCACCGCGGCGAGGAACGGCGAGTGATGATTGCCGGCGCCACGCGGATCGGAGTCGCCCTGGCGCGTCGGTTGGAGGAGGATGGAGTACCGGTGACCCTGGTCGATGAGCGCCGTCCGGTCTGTCAGACTGCAGCGGCCGAGCTATCTGACACTCTCGTGATCCACGGCAGCCCGACCGATCGGGAGCTCCTTCGGGAAGAGGGTGCGGAGCGAGTTGAAGGCTTTGTCGCCTGCACCGACCGCCACGAGGAAAACGTGGTGTCCTGTCTCCTCGCCGGGAAGATGGGCGCTGCTCACACCTTTGCACTGGTCGACAACGCGGCGCTGTCGGGTCTGGTGGGCGACCTCGGTATCGACGCCATCATCTCGCCGCGATTGCTATCGGTGAGCCTTGCACTTCATTTCGCCCGAAAGGGACGGATCAAGTCGGTGGCAGCCCTGCTCGAAGACTCGGTGGAAGTCTTCGAGGTGGAGGCGGTGGAGGGGAGCCGGCTGGTTTCCTCGCCGCTGTCCGAGCTCGGTCTGCCGCGCGGCATCCTGATGGTGGCGGTGCAGCGCGAGGACCGTATTTTCATTCCCGGTGGTGATTACCGCATCGAACCGGGCGACCAGGTGATCGTGGCCGCTGCCGCCGAGATGGCATCGCGTCTCGATGATTTCTTTGAAGCCTGAGAGTCGCGTGGGGGAGGAGTCCGGCCCGTGAACCGCCGTTTCGTGACCTACATACTCGGCTGGTTGCTTTTGCTGGACTGCGCCTTTCTGTGTCTCCCTCTTTTCGCGAGCCTGGTATTCCGCGAGTCGCTGGAGCCCTGGGTCGCGGCGATCGCGGTCGCCGGGGTCATCGGCCTGCTGCTGGTGCGCGTCCGACCTCCCGCCGATCGGCATATCCGCCCGCGGGACGGCTTTCTCATCGTCAGTGGCGCCTGGATTGCGGTCTCGATGGTCGGCGCCGTTCCCTACCTGGTGACCGGTTCTCTTGGACCGGTGGATGCCCTATTCGAGTCGGTGTCGGGCTTCACCACAACCGGGTCGACCGTGATCGCCGATACGACGATGGTGCCGCGTGCGCTCCTCGTGTGGCGGGCGATGAGCCAGTGGCTGGGCGGGATGGGAATCATCCTCTTCACGATCGCCATCCTGCCCCTGCTCGGTATCGGCGGTATGCAGCTCTTCAAGGCCGAGGTCCCAGGACCTGTTGCGGACAAGGTGAGACCACGGCTGGCGACCACAGCCCGCACGCTGTGGATGGTTTACGTCGGCTTTACGGCCGCGGAATGGGTCGCTCTCCGGCTTGCCGGTCTGAGCGGGTTCGACGCCCTTTGCCACTCCTTTACCACCCTCGCGACCGGCGGGTTTTCGACCAGAAACACCTCGGTTGGCGAGTTTGGCTCGGCGACCGTCGAGTGGATCATCATCTTTTTCATGTTGATGGCGGGGATCAATTTCGTCCTCCACTTTCGCCTCCTGACCGGCCGCGCCAGGGAGGTGTGGCGGGATGCGGAGTTGCGCTATTTCCTCGGCGTGATCGCTGTGTCGACCGTGGTTCTCTTCGCGACTGTCCACGAGGACGGCGCCCGGCTCGCGGACAGCCTTCGCCACGCCGCCTTCCAAACGGTCAGCATTCTCACCACCACCGGTTATTGCACAACCGATTTCGAGCTCTGGGCGACTCTGCCGCTCCTGGTGCTGATGTGCCTCATGGTCCTCGGCGGCATGTCGGGTTCCACCGGTGGTGGCATCAAAAGCCTGCGCGCCCTGCTCGCCATCTCCTCGCTCCGCACCACCCTCCACCGGCTCATCCACCCGCACGCGGTGCGGCCGGTGAAGTACGGCGGCGCCGTGGTCTCGGAGTCCGTGTTGTCGGGAATCTGGTCGTTCCTCACTGCCTACCTGTTGATCGCGTTGATCGGGACCGCGGTGGTGGCGGCCCACGGCTACGATTTGCTGACCGCGATCTCCGCCGGCCTGACCTCGATCGGCAACGTTGGCCCGGGTCTCGGTCAGATCGGCGCCTATGACAATTTCGCCCATTTCCCCGGGCTCGTGAAGATTGTGCTTGCCGGCTGTATGCTCTTCGGCCGCCTCGAGGTCTTCACTCTGCTCGCGTTGCTCTCGCGGGAGTTTTGGCGCCGCTGACCACCCACCCGCCCGGATACAGGATGCACCCGCCCGACCGCCCACCCGGGTTGGTTAGGGGTGCGTGTAGAATTCGTCGCGTTCGGGATAGGAGATCGCTACGTTGAAAGAGCACCGCGCCAAAATCGGCATTGTCTTCCTGATCGTCTTCATCGATCTGGTCGGCTTCGGCATCGTGATCCCGATCCTGCCGCTCTACGCCGAGGAGTATGGGCCGTCGCCGGTGGTCTTTGGTTTCCTGATGGCGTCGTTCTCCATCATGCAGTTCATCGCCGCGCCAATACTGGGACGGCTGTCCGACCGCATAGGACGGCGCCCTGTCCTGCTGGTTTCGCTGCTCGGCTCGGCTCTCGGCTACGTTCTCTTCGGCATCGCCGGTTCGCTGGGAATGCTCTTCGCCTCGCGGATCATCGACGGAGTCTCCGGTGGCAACATCTCCACCGCGCAGGCGGTGATCGCCGATATCACTGCGCCCGAGGATCGCGCCAAGGGCATGGGCATCATCGGCGCCGCGTTCGGCCTCGGTTTCATTCTCGGGCCGGCGATCGGTGCGCTGTTGGTGACGGTAGCCCCGTGGTTGCCAGGCATCGGGGCCGCGGTGGCATCGCTGATCGCGTTCGTGCTCGTTCTGACCCGCCTTCCGGAGACCCTCGCCACCGACGCCAGACGCGAGGCGCGCCGCCATCCGCTCAACCTGGGCAGTCTCGTTGACGCGCTTTCGCACCCACTCGTTGGCCTTTGCCTGCTGATGGTCTTCCTCACAATCTTCGCCTTCGCCAACTTCGAAACCACCTTTGCACAGTTCGCCAGATTGCGATTCGCCTATTCGACCTCAACCATTGCGTGGCTCTTCGTCTACGCAGGTGTGCTGGGGGCGATCGTCCAGGGTGGTCTGGTCGGCCGTTTGGCGAGGAGATTCGGTGAAGTCCGACTGATCGTCAGCGGCACCCTGCTCAGCTTCATCGCCCTCGGCCTGCTCCCGTATGCACCGAGCAGGGGGCCCCTGTTGGCAATCCTGGCCGTCCTCGCCGTTGGCCAGGGCATTGCCCACCCGTCGCTGTCAGCCTTTACGTCGAAGCTCGTCGATTCCGACCAGGTGGGCGGGGTGATGGGGGTCTACCAGGGCATGTCGAGCCTGGCACGCATCATCGGCCCTTTCTGGGGCGAGGTCGTCTACGGCGCCATCGGGTTTGCGTGGCCGTTCCGAACCGGGTCAATTTTCATGTTGTTGGCTGCTGGGGTGGCCTCGGTCGCTCTTGTTCGTCTCCGATCTCTGCGACCCTCGAACGTTTGATACAGCGCAATTCTCGGGCCGCCGGCGGTGTTGAACTCTTCGATGGCCACGAGATCGAACAAACGAGCACGTCGTGCGGGATCCGAGGGGACGGAGGTCTTCAGATGAGGATCGTTTCCGTGGGATCGGCCTTGCCGAAGCACTACTACGACCAGGAGACACTGCTGTCGGCCTTTCGCGAGCAGTGGGCGGAGCGCTATTACAACGTCGGCCGGCTCGAGCGCCTTCACCGCAACGTGCTGGTCGGCGGGCGCCATCTCGCGCTGCCGATGGAGGAGTACCCCGGGATCGAGACCTGGGGCCAGGCCAACGACCACTGGATAAGGGTCGCGGAGGAGCTCGGCGGCAAGGCCGTGTTGAAGGCTCTCAATCGCGCCGGACTCGGAGTCGATGAGGTCGACGCTTTCTACTTCACAACGGTCACCGGCGTTGCGACCCCTTCGATCGACGCCCGCCTGATGAACCGACTCGGCTTGCCGTCACGGGTGAAGCGCGTGCCGATCTTCGGTCTTGGGTGCCTCGCGGGGGCGGCCGGGATTGCCCGTTCGGCCGACTATCTGAAGGGTCATCCGGACGAGGTCGCTGTGCTGCTATCGGTGGAGCTCTGTTCGCTCACCCTGCAACGGAGCGATCTGTCGGTTGAGAACCTGATCGGTTCGGGGCTCTTTGGTGATGGTGCTGCGGCCGCGGTCCTGGTGGGGGAGAATCGCACCCCTGAGGGCCCACGGGTAATTGCCAGCCGTTCCTCCTTCTACCCTGACAGCGAGCGTGTGATGGGCTGGGAGGTGTCAGAAAAGGGCTTCAAGATCGTGCTTTCGGCCGAAGTGCCGGACATGGTCCGTCGCTATCTGCGGCGGGATGTGGACGCCTTCCTCTCCGAACACGGCCTGGCAAGGAACGATATCGCGGCCTGGATCTCTCATCCCGGTGGACCGAAGGTGCTCGAGGCCATGCAGGAGGCGCTGGAGCTGCCGGAAGACGCCCTCGAGGGCGCCTGGCGGACCCTGCGCGAGGTTGGCAATCTGTCGTCGACCTCGGTATTGCTGGTCCTGGAGGAAACTCTCGGTTCGCAGCCACCTGCGGGTAGCTGGGGTCTGATGTCGGCGATGGGGCCGGGCTTCTGTTCGGAGCTGGTGCTCCTGAAGTGGGAAGACCGATGAACGGCACAGTATTCGGCGTCGACTCCCGGATGGTATTTACCTTGTTGGTCATAGTGGTCGCGATCCAGCGAGTGTGGGAGCTCGGTGTTTCCGCCCGCCATCTCCGTGCGCTCAAGGCCGGTGGTGCGATCGAGGTGGGAACCCGCCACTATCCGTGGATGGTCGCCCTCCACACCGTCTTTCTCGTCTCGTGTGTGACGGAGGTCTGGCTGCTCGACAGACCGTGGCAGCCGGTGTTGGCTGTATTCGCCATGCTCATCCTCGGTGCGGCCCTGATGCTGAGGTGGTGGACCCTGGCGACCCTCGGTGAGCGCTGGACCACTCGTGTTGTAGTTGTTCCGGGTGAGGAGCTGGTGACCTCCGGGCCGTACCGTTGGCTGCGCCACCCAAACTACCTGGTCGTCGTGATGGAGATTGCTGCGATCCCGATGGTGCACTGCGCTTGGCTGACGGCGGCTGTGTTCACGATCGCCAATCTGGTGCTGCTCAGGGAGCGTATCCGGGTCGAGGAAGGGGCGCTGGGTCGCCTCGCGGCCGGGGGCTCCTCATGAGCGCCTCCGAGGCGGGAATCATCGACGGCATTGCCGAGGTCGCCCGGAAGAACCTCGGATGGAGTGGCGAGCTACGGCCGGAGATGCGCCTGGTGGAGGATCTCGAGCTCGACTCGCTCAAGAGTCTGACGCTTGCCCTCGAGGTCGAGAACCACTTCCGGGTCTGTCTCGACGAGGAGGCTGCGATCCTCACGGTCGGCGATTTGGTGGGGATGATCCGGGAGCGGCTGGATGGGTGATGGCGTGACGATCAATTCGATGCTCGAATCATCGGCAGGGTTGGAGGGTGCCGGGCTGAGGATCCTGGATCGGCGCGAACGCAGCCGCTGGCTGTCGTGGTCCGAGATCCATGATCGGGCGCTATCGGTCGCCGGTCGGATCCTCGCGAGTGGAGTGGCCCCCGGCCAGCGGGTGGCCCTCGTCTATCCGACCTGTGCGGGTTTCTTTGACGCCTTCTTCGGCGTGCTCCTCGCCGGCGCTGTACCGGTTCCGCTCTACCCACCGGTTCGACTCGGACGGCTCGACGAGTACTACCGACGAACAGCGGCGATGATGCGGGTGGTGGATGCGCGCCTGGTGCTGGCCGATAAGCGAGTCCGTCGGCTCCTCGGCCCTGCAGTCGAGGCGGCGCAACCGGTGCTCGGATGCCGAACCCTCGACGAACTTCCGCAGGCCCTACCAAACTCGCTGCCGGTCGATGAGGGTGACCTCGCCCTCGTCCAGTTTTCCTCCGGCACCACGGTCGACCCCAAACCGGTCGCCCTCAGCCACCGTGCGGTGGTGGCCCAGACGACGCGTCTCAACGGTTTCTGGCCGGACGGCAATGGCGTCGTCCACAGCGGCGTCAGCTGGTTGCCGCTGTACCACGACATGGGTCTGATCGGCTGTGTCTTTCCGGCCCTTGAGCGCGGCGCAACGTTGACTGTCATCCCGCCCGAGCTCTTCGTTGCGAGGCCCGGGGCGTGGCTGCGAACCATCTCGCGCTACCGGGCCACCGTCTCACCGGCCCCCAATTTCGCATACGGATTGTGCGTCGATCGCATCCGCGACGACGAGCTCGAGGGCGTCGACCTGTCGTCTTGGCGGGTCGCGCTCAACGGGGCCGAGCCGGTGGCGGCCGAGGTTCTGCGACGGTTCCAGCGGCGATTCGCCGCCTGGGGCTTTCGGTCCGAGGCGCTGACCCCGGTCTACGGGCTATCGGAAGCCTCTCTCGCGGTGACCTTCTCGCAGATTGGCCGTCCCTTCACCAGCCGTCGCTTCGATCGAGAGGCGCTGGCCGAAGAAGGGGAAGCTGTCGAAGACCAGAGAGGGTCGGAGATTGTGTCGGTAGGTCGACCGCTGCCGGACTTCGAGGTGCGGATCGTCGATCGCAGCCGGTGTGAGCTGCCCGAGCGCCGCGTCGGCCGCGTGATGGTCAGCGGTCCATCGTTGATGGATGGCTACCTTGAACGCCCCACGGCAACGCAGCGGGTTCTCCGGAACGGTTGGCTCGACACTGGCGATCTCGGGTTTATCGCTGACGGCGAGCTCTACCTCACAGGCCGTGCCAAGGATGTTCTCATCCTGCGCGGTCGAAACCACTCGCCGGTCGAGGTGGAGCATGCGGCGGAGACGGTGGCTGGGGTGCGGGCCGGGTGCGCTGCGGCCGCGTCTTTCATGCCGGAGGGCGCGGACACGGAGTTGCTGATCGTGATGGTGGAGGCGAGGAACGGGGTGTCCTTGAACCGGTACTCGAAGATCGCCGGGAACGTGTCGGGGGCGGTGTTGGTGGCGACCGGGCTCGAGCCGGATTGTGTCGAGGTCTTGGAGCCCGGCGTCTTGCCCCGCACCTCGTCGGGAAAGATCCGCCGCCGCGAAGCCGTCAATCGCTGGCGAGACGGCGCACTCCAGCCGCCCGCCGCGGTGACCCCTTTCCGCCTGATTGGTGCGGCCGTGCGGTCGTCGCTGGCGATGGCCCGGGCGGAGCGCCGGAGGGGTCATGGCTGATCGTGCGGATGTGGTGATCGCGGGTGGAGGACCCGCAGGGTTGGCCACCGCCGTAGCGGCGCGCCTCAAAGGCCTCGAGGTCACTGTCATCGACGGGGCACGGCCACCGTTGGACAAGGCTTGCGGCGAGGGCCTGATGCCGGACGGCGTTGCGGTGCTGGAAAGCTTGGGAGTGGATCTACGGGGGGTGGATTCGCATCCATTCCGAGGTATCCGCTACATCGATGACCAGCTGTCGGCAGAAGGGGAGTTTCCGGACACGCCTGGGCTCGGAGTCCGCCGTACGGAACTGCACGGAGCGCTACGGCGTCGTGCCGAAGCCCTCGGCGTGAACCTGCGCTGGGAAGTACGGGTGCAAGGTATCGTCGCCGACGGCTTCGAAACCGATCACGGCGTCGTCCGCGGTCGGTGGCTGGTCGGAGCCGACGGTCGCGCCTCACGAGTTCGAAGATGGTCGGGTCTCGATGGTCGCCCCGCGCGACGTCGGCGGTTCGGCGTGCGCCGCCATTTCGAGCTCGAACCCTGGTCCGAGCTGGTCGAGGTGAACTGGGGCGACGGCTGCGAGGCCTACGTGACGCCGGTGGGGGAGAGTCTCATCGGGGTTGCTCTCCTGTGGTCCGGCACAACGGCCACCTTCGATGAGCTTCTCACAAGCTTCCCGGGCCTTCAGCGGCGTCTCGAAAATGCTCCGGTCGTGTCGAAGGATCGTGGTGCGGGTCCCCTCCGGCAGAGGTGCCGCGCAGTGATCAACGGCAACCTCGCCCTGGTCGGCGACGCCTCAGGCTACCTCGACGCGATTACCGGCGAGGGTCTCGCCCTGTCGTTTAGTCAGGCTGTGGCCCTCGTTGAGGCGATGGCTGTCGGTGATCTCGAGCAATACGTCGTTGCCCATCGCCGTATCGTTCGCTACCCCAATGCGATCACCCGGCTTCTCCTGTTGGTCGAGCGGCGCCCCTGGCTCCGCCGAAGGGTCATGCGGTCGCTGGCCGGAGATCCGACCTTGATGTCGCGCTTTCTGGCGCTCAAGATGCGGGAATCGGGGCCCCGGGTTCTGGGCGCGGACGGCCTCCTGCCCCTAACGGCGGCGGCGTTGCGTGGGGGTGGTTGAAGGTCGTCAACGGCCCGAAAGTCAGCTTCCCGACGCAGGGTGTTCAAGCTACACTGGCCACAGATCTTCGAGTGGAGGGGCGGATGAGCGCTGTGGAAGAGTTGGGTCACGAGGTCACGGTTCTGATTCTCGGTGGCGGGCGGGGCTCGCGGTTGGCGCCGCTGACCATGCGCCGCAGCAAACCGGCGGTGCCGGTGGCGGGAAAGTACCGGCTCATCGACATTCCAATCAGCAATTCCATCAACTCGGGCATGGAGCGGATGTACGTGCTGACCCAGTTCAACTCGGTTTCGCTCCACCGGCACATCGGGCGAACCTATCGCTTTGACGCATTCTCACGAGGCTACGTGCAGATCCTCGCCGCCCAGCAGACGCCGACCGAGCAGTCCTGGTTCCAAGGTACCGCCGATGCGGTACGCCACAACCTCCACGTCTTCAGACAGCTTCGCGGCGACCATGTGCTGATCCTCTCCGGCGACCACATGTACCGCATGGATTATCGACAGCTCCTCCGCGACCACGTCGAAAACGGTGCCGACATCACGATTGCCGTCAAACCGTGCTCCGGGGAGGAGATCGCCGGTTTCGGGGCGGCCATGGTCGACGAATCGGGCCGGATCGTCGAATTTCGCGAAAAACCGTCGACGCCCGACGAGCGGGCGGGCATGGAGGTGGCGTCGAGCCTGCTCGAGGCCGAGGGCGTGCCGGCCGATCTGCCGTACATCGCGTCGATGGGCGTTTATATATTCCGCAAGGAGGCGCTCGCCGAGGCCCTCGACAACGACCTCGTCGACTTCGGCGGCGATATCATCCCCGCCGAGATCTCACGGCGCAGGGTCCAGGCCCACTTCTTCAAGGGCTACTGGCGCGACATCGGGACCATTCGTGCGTTCTTCGACGCCCACATGGATCTGGTGCAGACCGAGCCACCCTTCACTTTCCACGATCTCGAGTGGCCCATTTACACCCGGCCACGGTACCTCCCCGGAGCCCGGCTCCACGGTTGCCGTTTCGACCACGTGTTGCTCGGTGACGGCTCACGAGTCGAAAATTCGGTGGCCGAGGACTCGGTGATCGGTCTCCGGGCCGTCATCAATCGGTCGACGATCCGTCGCACCCTGATCATGGGCGTCGACGCCTACTATCCCGACCCGAAACCGGGCGAGCCACCGGTCGGGGTGGGGGAGGGCTGTGAGATCTCCAACGCGATCATCGACAAGAACGCCCGCATTGGCCGCAATGTGCGCATCTGCAACGAAGCCGGGGTCGAGGAGGCCGATGGCGACGGCTGGGCAATAAGGGACGGCATCGTGGTTGTGGAGAAGAACGGAGTAGTGCCCGACGGCACCGTCATCTGACACATCTCTCCAACAAAAAAGGTCCCGCCGCGAACGGCGGGGCTTTAGCCCGCATATCTCACCAGCTTCCTGCTGCGGCCGGCGATGCACCGCACCCAGCGGTGTTTTCTCGCCTCGGGGTGCTCGACGTACCGCAAGTACGCGCTCCGCGCCCTGCGAGGTCCGGCCGGGGTCCCCAGCACTGTCCGTTGCGTGCGCCATGGGTCCGGATTCTAGGCGCCGCGACGACGGCGATGTCCTTCATCGCCGAGGAGCGGCAACGACGAAGGCGGGGCCATGCCGCCGCAACCCTTCGGGCCGACGGGGGTCGTGGCCGATCTCGTCGTTGCTCGTCGTCGACGATGCTCGGGAATCGACATCCTCCTCGCGCCTTGATCTCGGCGCACGAGCCCCATCGGCGGACGGCACTGGGGACCCCGGCCGGACCTCTAGGTCGAAAACCCCACTGGCCACGGCGCCTCGCCGTCCTCGCGACGAAACCCGGTGAGATATGCGGGTTAGAAAAGGGAAGGTAAGGTCAGAATATCCAGCCGCTCGCCCCCGTCATTTTGGTCATATGCGGAAAGATCCATATATGCAATGGTTAGTAATTCACTGTGTTTTGTATCTGGATTCGCATCAGCTGTTCATGACCGATAATAGGAACGGTTAGGACGATTTCCAGAAAGAATGAGTGAAGCAGTCTCAATATGATGACGATTCTGGTACAAAAAAAGCGGGGCCGAAGGCCCGCCCTGAAATCTCAAGAATTGCCTCAATGAGAGGGGGTGAGAACCGCTGCCAGCGGGTCCGCCTCGTAACCGAGGCCGGCCCAGTCGAGACGACCGTCGGGGCCGTGGCAGTCGAGGCAACGCAAAGCGTTGTCGGCCGGCTGCACCTCGTGGAAGATGCCCATGTGGCGTTGCACCGAAACCCACTCGTACTCGAAGTCTTCGATGCCGTACAACACGTGGGCAGCCTCGCGGACCGCTCCGTCGATGTTGCCGTCGGCGAAGAACTCCTCGACGTTGATCGGCAGCATCCAGCGACTCTCCACCGTCACCGGCATCTTGCCGCGGTGAACCTTGAACGGGAAGAGCTTCGCCTCCAGATCGGTGCGCGAGCCCTGAGGCACCACCATCTCGACCACTCCGTCCGCACGCCGCGTAACGGGCACGCCGGGCAGCTGCGCCCACACGGTGCCGTTGTACCAGGTGATCTCGGGCTCGACATTGCTGCCGAAAGTGAAGGTCGGGATGTGCTTGTCCTTTGCCTCGCTGTAGGCAGGCGTCGACCAGTCTCGGACCATGTCAGTCTGGTCTTCCTTGGCGAAGACCGGGATGTGGCAGACTGTGCAATCGACGCGATTTGCGTGCCGGTTCAGCAGCTCCTTCTGGTGGGGCGCGGCCTCGTGGCACACGCCGTCGCCGCACTGCAGTCTTTCGGGTGTATCGGAGCCCATGAGATCAACGCCACGGCCGCGCATGCGGTGGCTGGTACCTGCATGGCAGTCTATGCAGGCCATGTCGCCGCCGTCGGCGCCCATGTGGACATCGAACTCGCGGTCGGTGTCGGCAAGGGCGTACTCGATATCACCACGCTTGAAGTTGGGCCCGCCGCCGGAGCCGGAGTGGCACCGCAGACAGCTCGTCCTTTTCGGCATCGTGATGCGTTTGGAGACCGAGTCGAGGCCCTCCTGGTTCTTCCACAGGATCGGCTTCCACTCGAGGCTGCCGTCCTCGTTCTCGACCAGGGTTCGGTTGTATCCCGAAGCGTGGCAGATGAGGCAGTCGATGTTCTCGAGCTGCTCCTGACTCATCTCGGAACTCGGCATCTTCCCGAGCCCGGCATGGCACTTCGAACAGCCCTGGGAGAGGATCTCTCCCCGAGAGTTCTTGGTGATGCCGATCCAGGCCGGGATCGGGTTGGTGCAGAAGTCGTTGATGGTGTTCATCTTGCCGAGGGCTTTGCCTTCGGCGTTGACGATCGCCGGAGTTTCTCCGGTCCACTGGTAGTGCTGCGAGTGGAAAAAGGTTTCCGCCTCGTCCTGGTGGCATCCAAGACAGGTCGTGGTGCCTTCGTAGTGCTCGAAGTACTCCTTGTGGGAGTAATCGGCTGCGAGCACCGGCATTGCGACCAGGGCGACCAGCGACATCAGGGTGATCGTACGCCGAATCATGGTTTCCTCCTCAGTCGTTTTCTCAGGATCAGAATCGCGCCTGCAAGCCTAGCAGGAACCGGTCGGCGTCGGTAGGCGAGGGGAAGCCGAGGATCGGGGTCGAGTCGAGATCCTTGGGCGCGCCCATGTGCCAACCCGATCCCGAGTACTCGAAATCGTACTTCATGTAGTCGAGCTTGAGGATGAAGCCCTTGCTGATGCGGTGGGTGAGATAGAGCTCGATCACATTGCCGCGGACCGAAGTCTTGGGCGCGAAGAGACTGTCCTCGGCCACCGCCATATTGAACCAGTACTCGGAGCCGTAGTTGTACTCGAGGCCGATCTTGGTCTTGTCGTTGGGGAGGTTGTAGCGTGCGCCGATGTAATACGCATATCCGTCCTGCTTTTCAGGCGTCTCGAAGGGGTCGGAGAAGAGGCCGCCGAACGGGGTCGTGACGTTGTTGGGGTCGGACTGCATGTAGCTGAGAGTCGCGAAGACATCGAACGCGCCAGGGTGGATGATACCGACCAGGCTCACCCAGTCGATGTCGCCCAGGTTGGCCGACGGTGCGTAGCGCATCACGATCGGTGCCGGCACGTCCTGACCGGTGACCGGGTCGACCGGCAGCACCACCAGGCCTCCGAAGCCATCGGTGACATCGAACGCCCGCAGCGCGGTCAACTCGATAAACACGTCTTCGGTATTCCAGATGTCCCAGTTGATGCCGAAGAAGGAGGCGTCCTTGAGCCGGTCGGCGGGACGCTGGAGCTCCTGGGCGTTGCCGAAGCCGGACTCGAAGCCGACGCCGTAGCAGAGGCGGAAGGTGGAATTGTCATTGATGTGCCAACCGAAGGTGGCACCGTCGAACTGCGTTCACCACCGACCCAAGCGGAGAACCACCTCGGGGCTCATCGTTGCGGAAGTTGAGCGGTGCACCGCCGGTGGAGGGGCGCCGGCCGATGGACAGGTAGAACTTCGGCGAATGCCAGGTGAAGTA
>Ga0255054_10000091_pt1 | contig 45248 bp, 54 predicted proteins | sample JV7_2_23_MG_FD_188634 | JGI IMG/M metagenome (GOLD analysis project Ga0255054, IMG submission 188634) | Seawater microbial communities from Jervis Inlet, British Columbia, Canada - JV7_2_23 | ecosystem: Environmental > Aquatic > Marine > Inlet | place: Canada: British Columbia | collected... | reverse complement strand
GGAGACGCTGGATTTTGACTTTCGCTTTCGGCTGATAGCGGCCGTTAGCGTCATTGAGCGCCCGACCGCTCTTAACTTCTATTGCGTGATCTTAACTTGCGCCGCGTATGCTTGTCAGGACGACCGCTCGTCTTCGGCATTAGCGACCGATCTTGCCGCAGCGCCGCTGTTTGAAGGTCCCTCTGACGGACCGTTTCCTCGTCTTCCAGAAAACAACTTCGTGCTTCTGCCGCCGGGCCTCGCCGGGTCGGAATTGCGATTACGCTGAGTGAGTACGGCAAACGCTCGCGAATCAGGTCAATGCGGTCCCCGCACTTGACACGACTGCCCGGCGTTGTTCGCTCGCCATTAATCTTCACGTGCCCACCGACCACTGCGGCCGTCGCCAGGCCGCGAGTTTTGAAAAATCGGCAATAAAACAACCATCGATCAATGCGCAGAGAATCAGTTGGTGGAGCCATGCATTAAATACCGGGTGTCAATGGGGGCTAATCATAATTCATGCGGGCTGGCCTGGCATCGATTGAGTGTATCAACACAATCGCCAATGTGAGTCGGTCGCAGTAATGGCGTTGAAATATTTGCATGTTTGGTCCGGTCTGTTCAGCTGTATGCGAATGAATTCCATAACAGCTCTGCTATTCGTCCTGAGTGGTGTTGCTTACTCGGCTGAAGGCTCACGTCTCAATGGTTTTCAATTTGAAGATCCATTGGTACCTGCAGATTCGATCGAGAAAGGAGGGCCACCTCGTGACGGTATTCCCGCTATTCATTCACCGCGTTTCGTGTCGGCCGATGACGCAGTATTTCTGGATCCGGACGACCGTATCCTGGGAGTATCACGCGGCGGCAAAAGCAAGGCGTATCCCGTGCGGATCCTCAATCACCACGAAATCGTCAACGACTGGATTAGCGAGCAAGCCATTGTCGTCACATACTGCCCCCTGTGCGGCAGCGGCGTTGCGTTCTCCGCTCATGTTGGTGGGACTGATCTGACCTTTGGCGTGTCAGGATTGCTGTATAACAGCGATGTTCTGCTTTATGACCGCGAAACCGGGTCTCTTTGGTCGCAGATCGCCGGAATCTCGATCAATGGACCGCTCAAGGGCAGCGAGCTGATTCAGCGGCCGCTACAACACACATCCTGGGAGAATTGGCGACAGCGCCATCCCGATACCGAGGTCATGTCGACTGACACAGGCTTCCCATTCATTGACTACAAACGGGACCCTTACAAGCAGTACAGGAAAGACAGCCGGCTGTGGTTTCCGGTGTCGAACACAGACAATCGCTTGCGGAATAAGGCATGGGTGCTAGGTGTGATCGCTGGAGGCAGTGCCAAGGCGTATCCGTTGAAAAAACTGGGAAAAAATGAATCACCGATTCATGACCGGATCGGCAACATGCCGGTTACGATTCATTTCGACAGCGAACATCAGACAGCCGCGGCATTTGATCAAGATCGCAATTACGTTGAGTCAATTCAATTGTATTGGTTCGCCTGGGCGGCTTTTCACCCTGACACATCGATATGGGATTGCGATGACGGATCGCGCCGTTGCTAGATTCTTCCGTTCCCTGCTAGCGTCAGTACTGGCCCTCTTTGTCATGGCGGCGTTTTTGCCGCAGACGTTGCGCCGCGGGCTGCGGCTCGCGATACGCGATCGCACGCGCCTGATACGTGTACTCAATCGCGCCTGTCAGCCAGAGAAGATAACCAATCAACTCAATAAATTCCTCGACGGCGAGTTTGACCACTTGTTGATAATCGCTGCCAAGAATCGACATCCACAAGGCTTCCTGACTGACCAGGCGAACAAACACGAAAGAAATGACGGCACCAGCGAAAATGAGGGCAAGAGCAGGTGATGGCCATACACGGCCCCAGGCGATCCTCAGCCGTCTGCGCGAGCGGTACGTGTAAACAATGACCAGCGCGCTCGCGATTCCGATCAGCACCTGTCCGAGATTGTCGATCAGGTAATGGTCGAGAAAATAGCTCAGTTCGCTGATCAGAAATGCCAATGCGATTCCGCCAAACGGAAACGCGATCGGCCGCTGCGACGGGCAGTATTTCACAACCCAGGCCATGAGCAGACCGCAAACACCCAGAATCAGAGGTTGAATGATTTCAATAGGCGAAAATTCGCTCGTGCCGAACTGGTCGCCCGGATTCGCGATAACGTGTAGTTCGAGGCTACCAGGAAACGAAATCTCGAGCTGTGTCAGCATCCATGTCAATAACGCGATGCCAGCGAAATAGCCTATATAGCGTGGCCAGACCATACCTGACTATACAATATGTCAGTCGTGCAGTATGAAAAACAGACTATTACAATGATGAGAGTTGCTTGAGAACGACATGCACGAGATCCTGTACGATCGCCTCACGCATGAACTCTTCCTCTCGCGCCTTGCCCAGCACGAGGTTTTCGTCGTAGGTATAGTCACGGGTGAGCGTAATGAACTGCGGCGTCAATAGGATATTCTCGCCACTCAGTGCGTATTCAACGGTGTAGTACACCTGGTACTCGGTCGGCACATTGCGCGCAGAGACTGACAGGACTCGCTGGGCCGTTTCATCAACGCTGATCGAAAAAATCGCCGTCGCATCGGCAGGCGAATCGACGAGTTCAACGCCTACCGCTCTAAGAGCCAACCGCAGTTCCCGATGGAACAGACTGTTGCGCTCGATCGTATCAATATAGGTGCGTTCCATTTCCACGGGCGCCGTGACCGCTCCCTGCAAATGGAAGCCGCAGCCAGCGAGCGCGGTGACATAGAACAATATCAACCATCTAGACAACGATATTCACCAGACGTCCGGCCACGACGATCATTTTGCGTACTTCTTTATCCGTGATGAAACGCTGCACATTGGGATCGGCAAGCGCCTGCTCCCCCACAGCGTCATTATCAGCATCAGCTGCCGCCATAATGCGGCCACGCAATTTGCCGTTTACCTGTACAACGATCTCGACGAGGTCTGCTTCGAGCGCCGCTTCGTCCGCTATTGGCCAGGGCACGTCGATCAGTGCCGTCTTGTGGCCGAGTACTGCCCACAAATCGTGGCAGATATGCGGCACCATCGGCGACAGCATCAACACGACAGCTTCCAGTGCCTCGCGCACAACGGCACGGCCGGCGTCCGAATCATCCCCGAAACGATTGACCGAGTTAAGCAGTTCCATAGATGCAGCAACAGCCGTATTAAATGTACCCCGACGACCAATATCATCGCCGATCTTCGCGATAGTCTGGTGCGTCTTCCTTCGCAGGTCCTTCTGCGCGGTATCGAGCGAGTCGGGCTGCAGATCGGCAACCGCTCCGCCATCGGTATGGCTTTTTACTGCGTTCCAGAAGCGCTTCAGGAAGCGGAAGCTGCCTTGCACGCCTTCATCCGACCATTCGAGCGCCTGCTCCGGCGGCGCCGCGAACATAATGAACAAGCGAACGGTATCGGCACCATACTTCGCAATCAGTTCCTGTGGATCTACGGTGTTGCCCTTGTTCTTGGACATCTTCGCGCCGTCTTTGAGCACCATGCCCTGGGTCAGAAGATTGGTGAACGGCTCTGAATTATCAGTCAGGCCCTCGTCGCGCATAACGCGTTGAAAAAATCGCGCATACAGAAGATGCAGGATCGCGTGTTCAATACCGCCGGTGTATTGATCGACGGGCGTCCAGTACGCCGCGCGTTCGTCGAGCATCACCTCATCGTTGTCCGGACAGGAATAACGCGCGAAATACCAGGACGACTCAACAAAGGTATCGAATGTATCCGTCTCACGACGTGCGTCCTTGCCGCAGTTCGGACACGGCACATCTATAAACTCGGGGATGTCATGGAGCGGTGAGCCATGCCCGGTGAATTCGACATCTTCGGGCAATATGACGGGTAACTGGTCCTCAGGAACCGGCACCGCATCACATTCGTCACAATAGATGATGGGAATAGGGGTACCCCAATAACGCTGCCGCGAGACACCCCAATCGCGCAGACGATAGTTGACCTTTCGCCGGCCGCGGCCGGTTGCTTCGAAATGATCAGCAATCGCGTTGCACGCGTCCTCGAAGGAAAGCCCGTCGAAATCGCCTGAGTTGACCAGCACGCCTTTGTCGATGAATACGGCCTCGTCGATGTCGATTTCAGATCCGTCCTCGGGTGCGATGACCTGAACGATCGGCAAATCGTGCTTTTTCGCAAATTCCCAGTCGCGCTCGTCATGGCCAGGCACGGCCATGACGGCGCCCGTTCCGTAGCTCATGAGCACGAAGTTGGCGACCCAGAGCGGTACTTCCTGCCCCGTGAGCGGATGGACCGCGGAGATACCGAGCGCCAGGCCCTTTTTCTCCATGGTCTCGAGTGTCGCCTCGGCAGCGTCCATCTTTTTGCACTCTTCTATGAACGCCGCAACATCAGGATTGCTCGCAGCGGCCTTCTCTGCCAACGGGTGCTCTGCAGCGACCGCCATGTAAGTGACACCGAACAAGGTGTCCGGGCGTGTCGTGAAAACGGTTAGCGGCTCGTCCTCGCCCGCCACGCCAAACGAGAGCTCGATACCCTCGGACCGACCGATCCAGTTGCGCTGCATCGTCTTGACCGAATCCGGCCAGCCTGGCATGCGATCGAGTTCTTCGAGCAACTCGTCGGCATACGCCGTGATTTTCATGAACCACTGCGGAATTTCGCGTCGCTCGACAAGCGCATCCGAACGCCAGCCACGACCATCGATGACCTGTTCGTTCGCGAGTACGGTCTGATCGACCGGGTCCCAGTTGACGATTGAATTCTTACGATAGACGAGGCCTTTCTCGAACATCTTCGTGAATAGCCACTGCTCCCAGCGATAGTATCTGGGGTCACAGGTCGCGATCTCACGCGTCCAGTCGTAAGCGTAGCCCAGGCGCTTCATCTGGCCGCGCATGTCCTCGATATTTTCGTAGGTCCATTTCGCGGGCGGCACCCCGCGTCTGATTGCGGCATTCTCAGCCGGCATGCCGAACGCATCCCAGCCCATCGGCTGCAGGACGTGCTTGCCCTGCATGCGCTGGTAGCGCGCTATAACGTCACTGATCGTGAAGACTCGCACATGCCCCATGTGCAGTTTCCCGCTTGGATACGGGAACATCGTCAGGCAATAGAATTTTTCCTTGCCGGTGTCTTCACCGACCACGAAACAGCGCGATTTATCCCAGTAGCTCTGGGCATTTTTTTCAACGGTTTCCGGGTGATAGGCAGTACTCATCGAGCGTTCAGTATTTACGGGTTGCGAAAACCCGCAAGCCTACATCAAGAAGCGCGGACGCGCAGCCAGAACGTTGCGATGATCAGCAAAGACAGGAGGATGACAGGCCGGTTACCGACATTCGCATAGGGCGTATTGCCCTTTAGCGGTTGCACAGTCATCGTCATGGTTTCGGGTACAAACTGCGCCCCTGACTTGAGTATCTTGCCCTTTGGCCCGATAAACGCGCTGATACCCGTATTCGTCGCCCGAATCGCATAGCGCCCCACTTCGAGAGACCGCATTCTTGCAATCTGCAGATGCTGATGCGGAGCAATTGAATCGCCGAACCAGGCGTCGTTGCTGACGTTGATAAGGAGGCCGGCATCCGGCAACGCATACAACTGCTCGGCCCCGTACGCATCTTCATAGCAGATGGCGACCGCAAGCCCGACGCCGTCACGGGTCCTGATCAGCGGCTGAGTATCAGCACCCGCTGACAAGTCGTTATGCGGCAAACTCATCATTCGCATCCACTCCCGGACCTGCGCCGGCACCGGAAAGTACTCGCCAAACGGCACAAGGTGCCGCTTGCGATAGACCTGTCGTTCCTCACCGTTGAGAGCGATGATGCTGTTGTAAACCTGCGGTTCGATCGTACGCTCGGTCGAACGCTCGAGAATGCCGAACAAAATCGTCTGTCCGCTGCGCCGGCTGTCCGATTCGAGCGCATCGATGTAGCTCCCAACGCGGTCGGACATCGACGGTATGGCGACTTCGGGCCAGACAACGATGGCGCTGTCGGGAACTCCCCGTGTTGCCGCGCGATAAAAGTCGAGCGTCGGCTGGAATTGCTCGGCCAGCCACTTGCGATCTTGCGAGATACCAGCCTGGATCACTGTGGCAGTAACGGGTTTCCCGACGGCCTCGGTCCAATCAATGGTCTTGAGCACGGCGCCGCACAGCCCGGGCAACAAGACGATGGCGATCGCGATCCACTGCTGCGGACCTCGCGTCCGCAGCGCGACCAGGATCGCGGCAACGCTGAGTACCATGAACGCCGACACGCCGTAGATCCCGAGAACCGGCGCCCAGCCGGCAAACGCTGAGTCGACCTGGCTGTAGCCAAGTGCCATCCACGGAAACCCGGTCAGCAGCCATCCGCGCGCCCACTCGACGAGCACCCATGCTGCCGGCGCGACCGCCAGCAGCTGCCAGGGCTCACCATTCGCCAGCCGGCTTACGAGCCAGCCCAGGAACCAGAAATACAGCGACATGAGCAGTACGAGACCGACCATGAGCAGCAGCGCTATCCACGTTGGCGCCTGGCCGAAAACGACGAGTGAAATATAGATCCAGTAGGTCCCGGTGAGAAACAGCCCGAGTCCGAACCAGAACGTGTGTTTGGCGGCATCACGAGGCGAAGCCACCAAACAAATATAGAAAAATGGCAGCAACAGCAACGGCACGAGAAGCGACCACCCGAAGGGCGCGAACCCTATCGTGGTCAGGCAGCCAAGAACAAAGAAAATGAGCTGACTGATTCGGGGCCAATCTACCGGCAGCTGTAATATCGAAAATTTGCGCTCCACGCGTCAGGTGCTCCTTTGAACCTGCAGGGAATCGATTCGGCGTTTGTCTGCTTGCACGACAACAAATATGAAGCCACCGAACTGAACTGACTCACCCCGGCGCGGTAACTTGCCAAGCTCGTGCATGACCAGACCGCCTACCGTGTCGTATTCGTCATCAGCCAGTTCGCACTCGAAGTATTCATTGAAGTCTTCAATGCGCGTCAATGCGCGTACTTCGAAACTGGGCTTGCCGTGACGATCTCCGTCCGGACGGATGAATGCCGCTTCTTCCTGATCGTGCTCATCGTCAATTTCGCCAACGATTTCCTCGAGCACGTCTTCAATCGTCAGTAATCCGGCGACACCGCCGTACTCGTCGACGACAATTGCCATATGGTTGTGGCTGGCACGAAACTCTTTGAGGAGTGCATTGAGTCGTTTTGATTCGGGAATCACAACCGCAGATCGTAATAGCTTCGCTAGCGGAACGTGGTCCGCATCCTCGCTACCGAAATAACGCAACAGATCCTTGGCCAGCAGTACGCCCAGAACTTCGTCACGATCCTCTCCAATGACAGGAAAGCGCGAATGTCCCGACTGGACGATCGTTGACATGATCTCATCGAAGTCTTCTTCGATGTCGATAACGACCATATGCGAGCGCGGCACCATGACGTCGCGTACCTGAGTCTCGGACACCTCAAGCACACCGGAGAGCATACTTTTCTCTTCGGCATCGAGATCAATCTCGGATTGTTGAATGAAGTCGTGGATTTCTTCGCGGCTCCAGGAACCACCTTTGAATGCTCGCTTAACGCGCGCATACAACCGGATGTTGCCCGTGCCGCTGGTATCTGGCGGTTTGTCGTTCATCGAACCTTTTGGTGGTCCTGTCGTAGTATCAGTCTATTGTAGCAGCTAGCGATCATCACACCTCAAACGGGGCCGTCACATTTCTCGCAGCCAGTATTTCCGTCTCCAGGGCTTCCATCCGGGCCGCTTCGGCGTCCGTCTGATGGTCGAAACCGAGTAAATGCAGCATCCCGTGCACGAGCATGTGACCCCAATGGTCCCCGAGCTGCTTGTCCTGTTCTTTCGCCTCTGCGGCAACAACCGGCGCACAGACGACCAGATCTCCGAGTGAGCGGCTTACGCCGTACGGCAAACCCTCCAACTTACCGGCCGGGAACGACAACACGTTCGTCGCCTTGTCCTGCTTACGATAGAGGTGATTCAACGATTGGATTTCACCGGCATCGACAATTCGTACAACGACTTCGACGTCGCCAGCATCCGGTTGCCCGCACCAGCGGATGGCGTCTTCGATCCAGCTATGGATTTCGGCTTCCGGCGGTATTCCCGCGTCGTCACAGGCGACCTGAATATCAACTGTCAATTTCATCACCGTTGGATCGTCTCTTCTCGCAAGGAAGATTGTTCAGTGAGATCCGCCATTATCGTCCGCTTCGTAGGCCTCGACAATCCACTGCACCAGCGGATGCCGAACGACATCCTTTGGCGCAAAAAAAGTAAACGCGATGTCATTTACATTGTCCAGAATTCGCATTGCGTTCTTCAGCCCGGATTCCTGCTTGCTCGGCAGGTCGATCTGCGTAATGTCACCCGTGACAACCGCCCGCGAGCCGAAGCCTATGCGTGTAAGGAACATCTTCATCTGCTCGACGCTCGTATTCTGCGCCTCATCCAGAATGACGAATGACTCGTTCAACGAGCGGCCGCGCATGAAAGCAAGTGGCGCAATCTCGATCAGGTTGCGCTCGATCAGTCGCGTTACCTTGTCAGCACCCATCATGTCGTAAAGAGCGTCGTACATCGGACGCAGATAAGGATCGACTTTTTGCGACATGTCACCGGGCAGGAAACCGAGACGCTCGCCAGCTTCGACGGCCGGTCGGACCAGCACGATGCGACGCACCTCCTCGGACTCTAATGCCTCGATCGACGCCGCAACGGCCAGGTAGGTTTTGCCGGTACCGGCTGGTCCAATGCCGAACGCGAGATCGTGCTCACGAATATTCTTCAGATAGGCCGTCTGATTCGCGCCCCGAGGACGAATCAACTTATGCCGCGTCTGAATCGCAACATCGTCAGTATCGACCGTGTCCGCATCGGCTTTCTTCGCTGCGGCGTCACCATCATTCATGACAGACTCCTGCAGAAGGATATGCACTCGCTCGGGATCAAGATTCTCGCTGTCAGTCATCTGAAACAGAGACAACAGCACTTCGCCGCCGATCTTTGCTGCACCCGGTTGTCCCGTTACGCGAAAGCGGTTGCCGCGACTTGCGATTTCAATATCGAGGCGACGTTCAATTTGCCGCAGATGTTCATCAAACTGACCGCAAAGATTGGCCAAGCGGTTGTTATCGGCGGGCTCGAGAATCAGGTCCCGAGAAATCTGATTGGCGTTCAAAGTACTTAAGAGATTACCGCGATGTACGGGAATTGGGAAGTATGAACTCCATATATGTCAGGCGGCGACCTGATCGCTGGAAAGCCTGCCACGAAGAGAATTTGGCAGTGCCTCGGTAATCACGACGTCGACGAACTGACCGATGCACGACGGATCCGCATCGAAGTTCACCCAGCGCATGTTCTCGGTCTTACCTGCAACCTGGTTGTTGTCTTTTTTCGATGTTTTCTCAACCAACACTCGCTGTGTCGTGCCAACCATTCCCTGGCTGATCTCGAGCGCCTGCTGGTTGATGCGCGCCTGCAAGATCTGCAGACGATTCTTCTTGACGTCCATCGGTGTGTCGTCGACGAAACTCGCCGCCGGTGTACCCGGACGAGCGCTGTAGATAAAACTGAAAGACTGATCAAAATCCATATCAGCGATCAGGTTCATGAGTGCTTCAAAATCATCGTCCGTCTCACCAGGGAATCCGACAATAAAGTCCGATGATAAGGAAACACCAGGGCGCACTTCCCGAAGTTTGCGAATCTTCTGCTTGTACTCGAGCACCGTGTGGCCACGCTTCATCCGTGCGAGGACACGATCCGAACCGTGCTGCACTGGCAGGTGCAGATAATTTGCGAGTTCGGGGACCTCAGCATAAGCCTGAATCAGGCTGTCAGTGAATTCCGTTGGATGCGATGTCGTAAAGCGAATACGCTCAACGCCGTCGATGGCCGCCACGTAGTAAATGAGCGTCGCCAGATCCGCCATCTGGCTATCGTGCATCGACCCACGATACGCGTTGACGTTTTGCCCGAGCAGATTAATTTCGCGCACACCCTGGCCGGCAAGACTGGCGCATTCTGCAATGACGTCATCGAAAGGCCGGCTGATCTCTTCACCACGCGTATAGGGCACAACACAAAAACTGCAGTACTTGCTGCAGCCTTCCATGACCGAAACGAATGCAGTCGGGCCTCCGGCACGTGGTTCTGGCAGACGATCAAACTTCTCGATCTCGGGAAACGAGATATCAACGACTGACTTGTTCTTAGTGCGAGCGTTTTCGATCAGTTCAGGTAGCCGGTGCAAGGTCTGTGGGCCAAACACGACGTCAACGAAAGGCGCGCGCTTCGTGATGCCCTCACCTTCCTGACTCGCGACACAACCACCGACGCCGATCATGACGCCGGGGCGCTTCTTCTTTAGCGGTCGCCAGCGACCAAGCTCCGAGAACACTTTCTCCTGTGCTTTCTCGCGAATAGAGCAGGTGTTGACAAGCAACAGATCCGCCTCACCCGCATCACTGGTTAGCTCATAGCCGTGCGACTCACGCAAGACGTCCACCATTTTGTCCGAGTCGTACTCGTTCATCTGGCAGCCCATTGTCTTGATGAATAGCTTCCTGGCCATCGCTCCTACCGGATGAAGCCCATGCTTTCGAGCTTGACAAGTATGCGGTGTGCCGCGAGGTCCGGCGAGATATCAACAGTATCGATCACCATCTCAGCATTCTCCGGCACTTCATAAGGGTCTGAAATACCAGTGAATTCCTTAATTTTCCCGGCACGAGCCAATGCATACAGGCCCTTGCGATCACGTTGCTCGCAGACCTCAACGGACGTCGATACGTGTACCTCGATGAAGCCACCGACAGGCGCGATCGACTCACGAACGGCACGACGCGTGGTCGTGTACGGCGCGATCGGCGCACAGATCGCGATACCTCCATTCTTGGTGATCTCGCTGGCTACATAGCCGATGCGTCGAATATTCAGGTCGCGATGCTCTTTCGAAAAACCGAGTTCGCTGGACAGGTTCTTGCGAACAATATCGCCGTCGAGCAGGCTGACCGGCCGGCCGCCCATTTCCATGAGCTTGACCATGAGCGCGTTTGCAATCGTTGATTTGCCCGAGCCGCTGAGGCCGGTGAAAAACACGGTAAAACCCTGTTTATGGCGGGGCGGGTGCGTACGGCGAAGTTCAGTCACGACATCAGGGAAGGAAAACCACTCCGGAATTTCGAGTCCTTCCTGCAGGCGGCGACGCAGTTCCGTGCCCGATATGTTCAGCAGCTTGTCATCATCGGCCTTCTGGTCGATCGGAATGTATTCCGCACGATTTTCTGCGTAGACCATGAGTTGAAACGGCACCATCGTTATGTCTAGTTCATCCGCGTGCTCTTTGAGCAAGTCCTGCGCATCGTAAGGGCCGTAAAAGTCCTCGCCCTTGCTGTCCTGACCCGGACCTGCGTGGTCCCGACCAACAATGAGATGTGTGCAACCGTAGTTCTTGCGGATGATCGCGTGCCACATTGCTTCGCGCGGACCGCCCATGCGCATGGCGAGTGGTAGCAGACTCAGCATCGTCGTTTGATCGGGATAACGGCCGAGTATTTGCTCGTAGCAACGCACGCGCGTGAAGTGATCGACATCGCCAGGCTTGGTCATGCCGACGACCGGGTGAATCAACAGATTCGCTTCAACATCGCGCGCAGCGCGAAGTGTGAGTTCCTGGTGCGCGCGGTGTATCGGGTTGCGAGTCTGGAATGCAACAACCTTGCGCCAGCCCAGTTTCCTGAAACGTTCGCGAACCTCACCCGGACCGTCACGAAGATGTTTGAAATCGTAATGGGTCGGCAACTCGATGCCTTTGAGGGAGCCGCCAATGTAGACAGGATTCCCTATATTTTTCAGGTAGTTAACGGCCGGATGCACATCGTCGCTGGTGCCATAAACGCATTTGGCCTCCGCATCGAGATCTGGTGTCCAAACGTCGCCAACCTCAATCGTCGCCAGAATCACACCTTCGAGATCCCGCAATGCGATCTTGTCGCCCGCCTTGATGTCTTTCGAAAACTCCTCGGTAACATCGAGCGTGATCGGGATCGGCCAGAGCACGCCACTCTTGAGCCGCATCGTCGCTACGACCGAATCGTAGTCTTCCTTGTTGAGGAATCCGTCAAGCGGCGAAAACGCACCGTTCAACAGCAGCTCGATATCGCAGAGCTGACGATCGGTCAGATCCCACGACGGGTAACTGCCCGCAGCCTCTTTCTCAGCCTCAGCCTCATTTGCCGATAAATACAAATTCTTCAGTTCGCCGCCATGCGGCTCTTTAAACGCACCCATTGTCCTTGTGTCCTAAAATAAGAGAGTGGCGCAGTCTGGGAATCAGTCTGCGCCGAGTGAAATATTGAGGCGCGCGATCCTACACCTAAAGTGCGGGCCAGTCACTGCCTACCGGCGCATTACGCCACAAGTATTTGCCCTTACGGCAATTGCCGGCCGAACGGCCTATGATCACCCTTGGTTTTCCTCCCGACCATCAGAGGTAGCCAACAATGAGCCTCATCCAGTTCGCTGTGCCTACTGCCGTTGCTATGCCAGGAATGACGGTCCGAGAACTGTTCACGGAATGCGTGAAAGCTGACGTAGCCGGGCTGCCTTTTCGGGCTGCTAACGGCGAGTTCATCGGTAAGGCATCCCTCCGCTACGTGCTCGGAAAGGTCTGTATTCCACAGGCAATGATCGAACACGCAAGGCTGCTGGGCGACAGCATCGAGGCCCTGCGATTTCCGGCGATCAGGGAGCAGTGGCTGCTCGACCTGACCATCGATGACTATGTCCTGAGCGACTTCGCGACAGTTACGCCGGTGTCACCCTTGGCGAAGGCGCTGGCGGTCATGGAATGCCATGACACAAGCTACCTCTTCGTGATCGACGCCGAGCACAATTATCACGGCACCCTGAGTATTGTGTCGCTGGCGCGCCGATTACTGGAACGGAATCCCTGATCACCATGGAAGCGCTGAGCGATAGCAGCTCCATGTGGGTCGCCACAGCCATCCTGATTGTCGCGTATGTGCTGATTTTCAGCGAACGCCTGCACCGGACCTATGCCGCGCTGGCCGGTGCCGTCGCAATGGTCGGTATCGGCGGCTGGCTGGGGTTTTACAGTCAGGAGGAAGCGCTCACATCCATCGACGCCAACACCATCGTGTTGCTGATGGGCATGATGTTGCTGGTTGCCCTGCTCCGCGTCACCGGATTGTTCGAATACGTGGCAATCCGCCTGGCGAAAGCGTCCGGCGGAAGCCCGTTACGGCTAATGATTTACCTGGGCGTGGCGGTCAGCGTGTTGAGCATGATTCTCGACAATGTCACCACGGTGATCATTTTCGCCCCGCTCACCATACTTGTAACACGCCTGCTCAAGCTAAACCCGGCGCCCTTCCTGATCGCGCAGGCCATGCTGTCGAACATCGGCGGCGCTGCGACACTCGTTGGTGACCCACCAAACATCATGATCGGTAGCGCCGCAGACATCGACTTCGTCACATTCCTCATTAACATGGCGCCGCTCGTCGCAGCGCCCTGGCTCGTCACATTGCTGTTGCTGCTGGTCTTCTTCCGCAAGGACCTGCGGCCTGTCAGCAGCGAGCCCGTACTCATCGATCTCGATGAAAACAGGGCCGTTCGGGATCCTGTCTTGCTACGCCGCATGTTGCTGGTCATGGGCCTGGTCGTAATTCTGTTCTTCGTCCACCACCGCCTGGGTTTTTATCCCTCGTTCGTCAGCCTGATTGGACTCGCACTGGCGCTGATAATCGCGCGGCCGCATGCTGACAAACTCGTCGGGGAGGTGGACTGGTCAATACTGCTTTTCTTCGCCTCACTTTTTGTGATCGTCGGGGGCGTCGAAGCTGCAGGCCTGCTCGAAGTGATCGGCAGCAGAGTTGCGGAGGCCGCGCGTGACCCGAACATGCTGCTGCTGACAGCGCTGGCGCTGATGTGGATCGCCGCCTTTCTCAGCGCACTGATCGACAACATTCCGTTCACGGTAACGATGATTCCGATCATTGGCGCCTTGTCAGCCGAAGGCGTCGACGTCTACCCGCTGTGGTGGGCTCTCGCCATTGGCGTGGCACTGGGCGGCAATGGCACGCATATCGGTGCAACGGCGAACATCGTTGTTGTTGCACAGGCGGAGCGCAGTGGCTTGCCAGACGCCCGGATCACACCACTGCAGTGGCTAAGAGTCGGGCTGCCTGTGATGCTCTCGGGCCTTCTCGTCGCAAGCCTCTCGTTTGCCCTGATCTACTGAGGTATCAGAAAGGAATATCGTCGTCGAAGTCGTCGGGATCCGCTTGAGGTGGTGTGCTGGGCGGACCTGAGTCCTGGCCTGAACTCATCGGCGCCGACCCACCGCCGCTACCGCCACGTCCGCCGAGCATCTGCATTTCGTCCGCGATGATCTCCGTGGTCCAGCGATCCTGACCGTTCTTGTCCTGCCATTTGCGCGTTCGCAGTTTACCTTCGATGTAAACCTGCGAGCCCTTGCGAAGGTACTCCGCCGCAATCTCTGCGAGGCGATTGAACATGGCGACTTTGTGCCATTCGGTGCGGTCTTTCTGTTCGCCCGTCTGTTTGTCCTTCCAGCTCTCATTCGTCGCCACTGTTAGGTTTGTCACCGCCGAACCACTTGGCATGTAGCGCGTCTCAGGATCTCCCCCGAGGTTGCCGACGATGATGACTTTGTTGATTCCGCGGGCCATAGCAGGTCCCCTGTCAGATGATTTCTATGTTGTATTGCCCACCAGCCTCTGGCCGGTGAGGGTCGACTATTGTAGAGCCTGAGGGCCCAATTACCAGCCCGATTTCTCTAAGATTGTTGCCTAAACAGTCCCGACATGGCCAGCCAGATTGCGGCCATCAACGCACAGACGAAAAATACGTCCGAGGGTCGGCCGGCTGCGAGGAAACGACCACCGATCAGGCCGCCTATGAAGGCGCCGAAGAATTGTGCACTGGAAAAGACGCCCAACGAGGCACCACGCAACTCGCCGTCGGCCAGCAACGATAATCGCGCCGGCAGGCCCGCCTCGAGAAACGTGAACCCCGCGAAAAACACCGCGAGTGCGATAAATACCGGCACAACACCGAAACTCCCAAAGGAGAGCATCAGCTCTCCTGCCAACAAGAGAATGACCGCAATGGCGATGGTACGGGCCTTACCCTGGCGTTCATCGCTGATAATCAGCGGTATCGCCCCAAACAGCGACACGCCGAGGGCGCCAATGTAAATCTGCCAGAAATCGGTCATGGGCATCCCGAGCCGATTGACCAGTAGAAAAGGCAGCGCAACGAAACTTGCTGTCAGGATTGCGTGCAGCAGGAACACGTACAAGTCGAGACGCAGCAGATCAGGCCTGAACGCCGGCAGGATATTCCAGCTCTGCCGCACTTCCGGTCGCTCGATGCTGTCCGGCAGAACCTTGAGCAGCAAACCAGCGACGAGCGCCAGTCCGGCCGCAAACCAGAACAACGAAGGCACGCCCAAATGCGACGCGATGATCGGCCCTGCGATAAAGGCGATCACAAATGCCATGCCGAAGCCAAGGACGCCCACAATAGCCATCGATCGTGTACGAACTTCTTCGCGAGTCGCATCGGCGACGAGTGCGGTCAGCGTTGCCGATATCGCGCCAGCACCCTGCAGCAGGCGACCCGCAATGACGCTCCAGATCGTGTCGCCAACAGCTGCCACTACGCTACCGACGGCAAAAATGACCAGGCCGCCGACAATAATGGGGACCCGACCGACCCGGTCAGACAAGGCACCGAGGGGTATCTGCAACCCGGCCTGGGTCAATCCGTAAGCGCCGACGGCGAGGCCAATCAACAGCGGCGTCGCGCCCTCCAGCGTTGCCGCGTACAGCGATAGCACCGGTAACAGCGCAAACAGCCCGAACATTCGGAACATTGCGATCGACGCAACCACTCCGACAGCCCGCTTTTCGGCAGGCAACATCGCGACTATGTCGTTGTTGGAGTCTGTCTTCACTGTATGGGTTTTTGCGCTGAAGTGAGCGGGCGGCGTATATTAGCAGGTTGCTCGGCATTTTCTGACTCCTATATGAAATCCATCGACATCCGCGGCGCGCGAACACACAACCTGTGCAATCTCGATCTGAGTTTGCCACGGGACAAATTGATTGTGTTTACGGGTCTGTCCGGCTCGGGCAAGTCCTCACTTGCGTTCGACACAATCTACGCCGAGGGTCAACGGCGTTACGTCGAATCATTGTCGGCTTATGCACGGCAATTCCTGTCGATGATGGAGAAACCGGACGTCGATCATATCGACGGTCTTTCACCTGCCATTTCCATCGAACAGAAGTCGACCTCGCATAACCCGCGTTCAACGGTCGGCACCGTTACCGAAATACACGACTATCTGCGACTTCTGTTCGCTCGTGCCGGCATACCGGTTTGCCCGGATCATGACACGAAGCTCGAGGCGCAGACGGTCAGTCAAATGGTCGATCATGTGCTCACGATGCCCGAGGGCACGCGGCTGATGCTGCTCGCGCCCGTGGTTGCCGACCGAAAAGGCGAGCACGTGCATCTGATGCAGGATCTGATGGCACAGGGCTTCATCCGAGCCCGCATCGACGGCGAAGTCTATGAACTCGATCAGCCGCCTTTGCTCGACCTGAGAAAGAAACACCGCATCGATGCCATCGTCGATCGCTTCAAAGTCAAAGACGACATCCGCCTGCGGCTTACGGAGTCATTCGAGACGGCGCTGCGGCTGGCCGATGGTGTCGCAAGAATCGCGTTCATGGATGATTCTGACGAGGAAGAGATCATCTTTTCCGACCGCTTCGCCTGCAACATATGTGGCTATAGCCTGACCGAACTCGAACCGCGTCTGTTTTCGTTCAACAGTCCGACAGGCGCTTGTTCTGGTTGTGATGGTCTCGGCGTCAAGCAGTACTTCGATCCCGAGCGCGTCGTCGTGAACAAGGACCTCTCATTGGCAGGCGGTGCAATTCGCGGTTGGGATCGCAAAACGACGTACTACTACCAGATGATCCAGAGCCTGGCCTCGCATTACAGCTTCGACCTCGAAACACCGTTCAACAAACTCAGCAAGAAATTGCGAGACGTCGTGCTGTATGGCAGCGGCGGTGACAAGATCGAATTCTATTATGAGAACTCCCGCGGCATGCAGATCAAAAAGCGGCATCGCTTCGAAGGCGTCATCCCGAATCTCGAGCGGCGTTACCGCGAGACCGAATCGGGAGCCGTGCGCGAAGAACTCGCGAAGTTTCTCAATAGCCAGGCCTGTCCGGATTGTGGCGGCACGCGACTGAACCGTGCGGCACGACACGTGTTTGTCCTCGATCTGTCTCTGCCAGAGATTTCGAGCATGTCGGTCGGGCATGCTCGTGCGTTTTTCGAGACGCTCAGGCTCGAAGGCTGGCGTGCGACCATCGCCGAGAAGATCATCAAGGAAATTGCCGCGCGGCTTGGTTTTCTTGGCGACGTCGGTCTCGACTATTTGTCGCTCGATCGCAGTGCCGAGACATTGTCGGGTGGTGAGGCGCAGCGAATTCGCCTGGCAAGTCAGATCGGTTCGGGACTCGTCGGCGTCATGTATATCCTCGATGAACCTTCGATCGGCTTGCATCAGCGAGACAATCATCGCTTGCTCTGCACGCTTACGCATCTTCGCGACATCGGCAACACGGTCATCGTCGTCGAACACGATGAGGAAGCAATTCTCACAGCAGACCACGTTGTCGACCTCGGACCCGGCGCTGGTGTACACGGTGGCAAAGTTGTCGTTGCCGGAACTCCCGACGAAGTAAGAAACAGTTCCGAATCACTGACCGGCCAGTACCTGTCGGGCAAGCGTGAGATTCCGGTGCCGGAGCAGCGTGCGACATACGACCGAAAGCGCGAGATCACGATTGTCGGTGCAAGCGGCAACAACCTGAAGAATATCGAAGCATCGATCCCAGCCGGCTTGATGACCTGCATCACCGGCGTGTCCGGATCGGGAAAATCGACACTCGTCAATGACACCTTGTATAAAGCAGTTGCGGACCGTTTGCATAATAGTAGTCGTAACCCCTTGCCACATAAGGAGATTTTGGGTCTTGAACTCGTCGATCGCGTCATAGACATCAGCCAGAGCCCAATCGGCCGCACACCGCGTTCCAATCCCGCAACTTACAGTGGACTCTTTACTCCGATTCGCGAACTGTTCGCGGGTACGCAGGAATCACGGTCGCGCGGCTACATGCCGGGGCGTTTCAGTTTCAACGTCAAAGGTGGTCGATGCGAAGCCTGTCAGGGCGATGGTGTAATCAAAGTCGAGATGCATTTCTTGCCGGACGTGTACGTTCCGTGCGATGTATGTCGTGGCAAGCGCTATAACCGCGAGACACTGGAGATTCGTTACAAAGGCAAGAACATCCACGAAGTGCTCGACATGACGGTTGAAGATGCAGCCGGTTTTTTTCAGAACGTGCCTGTCGTTTTCAAGAAGTTGCGAACCTTGATGGATGTCGGCCTGACATACGTTCGGCTCGGTCAAAATGCAACGACGCTGTCAGGTGGCGAGGCGCAACGCGTCAAGCTCGCGAAAGAACTGTCGAAACGCGACACGGGCAACACACTGTATATTCTTGACGAGCCAACAACCGGGCTGCACTTCCACGACATCGAACAATTACTCGGTGTCCTGCACCGCCTGCGTGATCGGGGCAATACGGTTGTCGTCATCGAACACAATCTCGATGTAATCAAAACCGCCGACTGGATCATTGACCTTGGTCCGGAAGGTGGCGACGGCGGTGGAGAAGTTATCGCCACAGGCACGCCCGAAGACGTTGCGGCCAACAAGCGCTCATTCACGGGTCAGTATCTGAAATCGCTCATCGCAAGCTCTGGCGAACCGGCCGGCAGCACCCATGTCGGTGCGTAAATACAATAGTGTGCTCGATCCGTGATCCGCGTAATATATTCGCCGGTTGCGCCAACCACGAACCCGGAAAAATCAATAGGAACGGAAGAATTGCGATGACACGTTTGCAGATAGCCATTGTGGGTTTGGGGCTGCTGGCCATGACCGCGGCGATTGCCCAGGAGTCCGACACGGTGGACATGTACATCGAGCAACGCGATGGACTGGCGCTGACGACTGACGGGGCTTCGCATTTTGCGCGCCTTGCACTCGACTGCATTCACAGAGAGTACCCGAACAAGCTCAACCAGGTGTTGCAAAGCGATGAGTTTTTGTTGTCACCAACTGCATTGCACCCCGCGTTCTACGGTTGCTTCGATTGGCACTCATCGGTGCATGGGCACTGGATGCTCGTAAAACTGCTAAAAGAGTTTCGAGATATCGTGCAGCGCGACGAAATCATCGCGGGACTCCAGGAATCGCTAAGTGTCGAGAATGTGACAGGAGAGCTTGAATATTTTGACCATGAGTCCGGCAGTTGGGAACGTACGTATGGTTGGGCATGGCTGTTGCAACTGGCAATGGAGCTCGAGACGTGGGCAGATCCCGTCGGGCAGGAGCTCGGCGCTATTCTGAAGCCACTGACGCAGCTGGTTCGTGACAAATACATCGAGTTTCTGCCGCGACAGGAGTATCCGATCAGAACCGGGGTTCACCCGAATACGGCGTTCGGCCTGTCATTCGCCCTGGACTATGCGCGTTCAGTGCAGGATGACGAGCTCAGCCAGTCCGTAACCAGGGCGGCGCTTCGCTACTACTCAAGCGATAAGAACTGCCCACTTTCCTGGGAACCGAGTGGCGAAGATTTCCTGTCGCCCTGCTTCGAAGAAGCCGCGTTGATGGCCCGGGTGCTTTCAGGTTCGGACTACGCCGAGTGGCTGCACAAGTTCCTGCCAGGCTTGTCCGAACTGGATGTCCTGGTTCCGGCCAACGTCAGCGATCGTTCTGACCCCAAGATCGTGCACCTCGACGGCCTCAATTTGAGCAGAGCCTGGAATCTGTATGTCATGTCGTCAGTAATCGTAGATGCGGACACCAACGCACGGTTGCGGGCGTGGGCAAAAAGCCATCTCGACGCATCATTACCCTACGTCGCCAGCACGCACTACGAGGGTTCGCACTGGCTCGGGTCGTTCGCCGTCTACGCACTGACCCGTAACAACTAGCCCGGAAATTTCACCAGTTGGCGGTCGTGCAGGCGGCTTAGCAGCACAAGCGCGAACACCGCCCCGAGCAATGCCAGCCACATGTCCGACTGCGTGTCCCAGATATAGCCTTGCGTGCCAAGAAATGAATCCGCCGCCTCGCCCGACAATAGCGCTACCCACCATTCGATCAGTTCGTAGGCAGCACTAATCGCGAGGCAGACGCAAACGATCAGGAAATCCCTCCATCCAGGGTGATTGACCACCTTCTTTCGAATCAGAATTTCCCGCGCGACAATGGCCGGAACAAATCCCTGCGCAAAATGACCCAGCTTGTCATAGTCATTGCGCGATTGATCAAACGCGTCCCGTATCCAATCGCCGAGCGGTACCTCCGCGTAGGTGTAGTGGCCCCCAACCATGAGTATCACGCAGTGGATGAGAATCAGTACATAGCTTAGTCGCGTCAATGGAAATCGTTCGCGTGTAAACCACAGTATCGCAGCAGCAGTCAGGGCAGGAGCCACTTCAAGTAACCATGTCAGATAGTCGTGCGGCCCGATGCCGGACCAGATCAGGACCGCAGCGAAAATAACTACCCAGAATGTCTGTAATGGCTGCATAAGTAATCCCGAACCTCGGTTGTCGCGCTGGGGCGGTCTCCCACGATGCTACGTCGTATTCGCTCTGGTGCGATAGTGTAAACGTCACCCTGCCCTGATCAGGGTTGTTCAGCCGCTCAATAGTGCGGTGGTTGCTCGTCCTTAGGCGCATCAGCCGGCCTCGCATCACCCATTGAACGCACGCGATCGACAAGAGACCGGCAGAGCTCTTCCAGCTTCATGATTTTCTCCTGTTGCTGCGTGACGACATTATTCAGTTCAATCAACAACTGGTCCTGGTGCGCCAGTTTGGATTCGATATCGACCAGTCTGTCTTCGCTCATGGTAGCCTCTCATTCTTTCGGATCCCAATGATCGCCCGCTCGGGCGGGCCCCTACAATAGGCAAATGGCGCTAATACGTTTCGATGCAGTCACGCTCGCGTTCGGCGACCAGGTCATCCTGCGCGAGGCCGACCTGAAGATTGAGTCCGGTGAACGCGTCTGCCTGATCGGCCGCAACGGCGCCGGCAAGTCGACGACATTGCGCCTGATTACCGGCGAACTCGAACACGATAACGGTGAAATCGTTCGCAGTTCCAATCTCGTCGTCAGCGAGCTCGCACAATCGCTCCCCGAATCGCGTGATCAGCCGGTGCACGACGTTGTGCGAGCCGGTCTGACGGAAATCGAAAAACTACTCGAATTGTACAAAGAGCAGTCGAAACTCAAGCTCGATAAGCACGCCCTGCAGGAGCTGGAGGCGTTACACGCAAAGATCGATGCGCATGATGGCTGGCACATCGAGCAACGCGTGGAAGAAACAATTACTGACCTCGGCCTCCCTGAGGACAGGAAAATGAACGAGCTGTCCGGTGGCTGGCGGCGGCGTGTTGCGCTCGCCAGGGCACTCGTGCAAAAACCTGACTTGCTATTGCTCGATGAACCGACGAATCACCTCGATATTGCAACCATCCAATGGCTCGAGGATCGGGTCTACTCCCACCCCGGCGCCGTACTGTTCATCACTCATGATCGCGCATTCCTGCAACGACTGGCGACACGGATCGTCGAGATCGACCGTGGCAAGCTGACCAGCTGGCCCGGTGATTACAGTAACTTCCTGGCTCGAAAAAGGAAGGCGCTCGAGGACGAAGAATCCGCAAATTCGCGTTTCGACAAGAAACTCGAACAAGAAGAAGTGTGGGTACGTCAGGGCATCAAGGCACGACGCACTCGCAATGAGGGCCGCACACGCGCTCTGATCAAGATGCGTGAGGAACAGGAGCAACGCATAAAAGTCGACGGGAAAGCGCGTATCTATATCGATGAGGCAGAGCCGTCGGGACGGAAGGTAATTCGTGCCCGCAATGTCAGTTATCGCTTTGATGACGAGTCGTTAATCGAGAACTTCTCACTGAAATTGATGCGCGGCGACCGGATCGGTTTGATCGGCAACAACGGCGTCGGCAAGACCACACTGTTGCGATTGCTTTTGGGTGAACTGGAACCACAAACCGGGACGCTGAAGCACGGCACTAATCTTGAAATCGGCTATTTCGACCAGTTGCGGCAATCGCTCGACCTCGAAAAGTCGGTCGCTTATAACGTTGGCGAGGGCCGAAGCTACATAAGATTGAATGGCAAGGATCGTCACGTTGTCGGCTACCTCAAGGGTTTCCTGTTCGGTCCGAAGCGGTCAATGGCGCCCGCAAAATCTTTGTCCGGTGGCGAACGAAACCGCGTCATTCTCGCCAAGCTGTTTACTCGGGCGTCCAACCTGCTGGTACTTGACGAGCCAACGAATGACCTGGATATCGAGACACTTGAAGTTCTCGAGAACAAACTCTGTGAGTTCGGCGGCACACTGATCGTCGTCAGTCATGACCGCGAATTTCTGGACAACGTCGTTACCAGCACGATCGTTTTCGAACAGGACGGTCGCATCCAGGACTACGTTGGCGGATACAGTGACTGGTTGCGCCGCGGTCATGAGCTTGCTGAGTCAGACCGGCCGTATGAAGCCGGTGAACGAAAACGCGCAGCCGCCGAACGCCGCAAGCAAAACAGGCCAACGAAACTCAGCTACAAGGATCAGCGCGAGCTTGATCAGCTACCGGCCGAGATCGAATCTCTCGAAGCGTCGATCGCAGCCCTGCAAGAGCTTGTCGCCGAACCAGACTTCTATTCGCAGGACCACGAGAAGGTACAAGCAAAGCTGAAAGAGCTTGCTGACATGGAAGCGCTGCTCGAGCAACGGATTGAGCGCTGGAGCGAACTCGAAATCCAGCAAGACAGCTTCAAGTCATAGCAACTGCTGGTGATTCGGCGCTCATTGCAACACTACTAGCCTGACATCGTCTCCGCGAAGTATCGATCGAAGGCACGATGCACAATCTCCGGCGAAATCCCGATCGCCTCAACAGCCTGGTTGAACATTTCCATCTCGGCCACCTGGCGTCTCCCGTCAGCGGCGATGACCTTCAGCGCCATCACGGCAATATCCTCTTTGTCCGAATCTGGGAGAGACCGTCCGAGCTCTGCAAGCATCTGACTTAACTCGGGTTTTTCAGCTAGCTCGCTCATGGCTCGTGTCAGGAGCTCGAGCGATTCGGCACCCTGCAGTTGAAAGTGCTCCTCAATCAGATCGATCATTCTTGCCGACTCTTCCGGCTCGATCGCACCGCTTCCCTGCGCAACGAAGATTAGCAGCGCGGCTACGAGGAACTGCGAATCATACGTCTCCGTACCATCTTTCGTTTCGACGATAAGTGTGGTTCCTTCAAGGCGTTTAGATTTGATTGTGTCCTTCATCGCTCACTCATAATACGCTTGATATTGGCGCGTTACCTCAATGTGACGTACCGAACAGACGGTCACCGGCATCGCCAAGGCCCGGCACGATGTATTTGTTTTCATCCAGCTTGTCGTCTATCGACGCGGTATATACCGGCACATCGGGATGCGCCTTTTCCACGAGTCCGAGCCCCTCAAGACATGTCACAATGCATATAACAACAATTTGTCCGGCGCCGGATTCCTTGAGCAGGTCGATCGCCGCAATCGTCGATCCGCCGGTGGCGAGCATCGGATCAACGATAATGCACGTACCCCCCTTCGTCTGCGGTGGAAATCGTTGGTAGTAGCTGACCGGTTGCTTGGTCTCCTCGTTACGGTACAGGCCCACGAATCCTACTCTTGCTGTCGGCACGAGCTCCAGGATGCCCTCGAGCATTCCAACGCCGGCACGCAAGATCGGCACGACGACAAGATCCGTGTCGATTTTGTTGCACGAGGCTTTCGCGAGTGGCGTCTGCACCTCAATCTCCTTTACCTTGATGTTCTTGAGTGCCTCGTAGCAAAGGAACTTTGTTATTTCCGTCGCGAGTTCGCGAAAGCGTTTATGCCCCGTGTCGACATCACGAATAATGGCAAGCTTGTGTTGCACGCAAGGGTGATCAATCTGTTCGTGCATTCTCTGTGCTCCGGTTTTTGAAATTCGTTATCAGGTAGATGACCACATTGCGAACTCGGTACCGGCGGGGTCGACGAAATGAAAGCGTCGCCCGCCGGGTAAGTCTCTCTACCGTAGCCTAGCCGAACGTATTGCTTACCCAGACACCGATTAAATGTGAAAAAACCACTACCAGAATCGCAATGCCAAGGTGTTCCCCGACAATAAGGGCGACCGATTCCTTCTGTGCGCGCGCAAGGAAATAACTCAGCACGACAATCACCAGCATGCCCCATAACAACGACACGAACACCGCCTGATCAAGAGGTAGTAGCAGCAACGGCACTGCAAAGCTGAGTGCAAAAACGAATTTATTCAGAAACGTCGATATCGTCGCCGACCATACGTGCAGAGTTGTGGCGTCGGGATCCGCTTCCTCAGCCAAATGAATCCCGAGGGCATCGGACATCGCATCAGCTACCGCGATTACGAAAATACCGCCAAGGACGGCCGTGATCGAATGCGTACCTGCATTCAAGCCCGTGATCAAGCCGATCGTCGTGATGACGCCTGATGTCGCGCCAAAAAACAGTCCGGTTCGAGCGCCGTCTGTCCTGAAAAACTCCATCTGAACCTCCCTCTAGCTGCTCAACTGCACACCGTAGATGCAGACTTCATCGTCCTCCTCGTGCATCCGGTGCATTCTCTCAAACCTCAGGCCCAATTTCCTGATCAGCCCAATCGACGCTTCGTTGCCGGGCGAAATAATCGCAATGAGGCGTTCGAGGGCGAGGTGCGACTGCGCGTATTCCATGACAGCACAGGACGCCTCATAGCCGTAGCCCTTACCGCAATACTCAGGTAGTACGGCGTAGCCAATATCCGGTTCGTCAAGGTTATCGCGCCGGAACAGACCGCAGATGCCGATCGCCGTGTCATCGTCCCTGAGGGCCATGCGATACGGGCCATATCCATATTTCTCATAGAGTTGCAGCGCGCCTTCTGCCATAGCAGCCCGGGCCTCGTCGATCGTGCGAATACCGCGATCACCGACGTGGCGCATGAATGCCGGATCGTTCCAGATTTCCAACATCAGGTCGGCGTCTTCGAGTGTTAACCAGCGGAGCTGCAGGCGCTCGGTCTCGAGAATCCCCGATCCATGCCGCAAATGCTCAGCATGTGCCACAGCGTCGCTTAGCCCAGACTGCGAATGCCAATCGCGTCCCGAATCTGATCCATGTAAGGCACAGCGATCTCCCGAGCACGCGCCGCGCCTTTGACGAGCTCCGCCTCAACGATCGCCGGGTCAGCGATCAGGCGCTCATATTCTTCACGAGCAGGTTTGATGTGATCGTTGATGTACTCGAACAACATCTGTTTCATCTCGCCCCATGCGATGCCGTCGGCGTAGCGCTTTGCGATTTCTGCCGTCTCTTGTGGAGTTGCGAATGCCTTGTAGATGTCAAACAGCGTGCTATCGGCGGTATTTTTCACCTCACCTGGCTCAAGACTGTTCGTCTTGATTTTCATAATAAGTTTTCTGAATGATTTCTCATCGGCAAATAGCGGAATTGCATTGTTATAGCTCTTCGACATCTTGCGACCGTCGAGCCCCTTTAGCACGGCTGTGTTTTCGCCGATAACCGCCTCGGGCAAAACGAAAGTCTCGCCATAGTGGTGATTGAAGCGTTGCGCGACATCGCGCGCCATTTCGACATGCTGCTTCTGGTCCCGCCCAACCGGCACTTTGGTCGACTTGAACATCAGGATGTCGGCCGCCATCAGGATCGGGTAGCCATAGAGCGCCATCGTGATGCCCTTATCCGGATCCTTACCACCACCTTCGACATTTGCATCGACGGCCGCCTTGTACGAGTGCGCACGGTTCATCAGACCTTTGGCCGTCATGCCGGTCAGGATCCAGGTCAGTTCCAGAATCTCCGGGATATCCGACTGGCGATAGAAAAAAGCGTGTTCGGTGTCGAGGCCGAGCGCGAGCCAGGCAGCCGCGATCTCGAGAGTGGAGCGGACGATTTTATCCGGATCCTCGTTCTTCGCCAGCGAATGATAGTCCGCGAGAAAATAAAAGTGCTTCGTGCTTAGATCTTTACTCGCGGTAATCCCGGGCCTGATCGCACCGACATAGTTGCCGATGTGCGGCGTGCCTGTCGTCGTGATTCCGGTTAGGTAGATTTCCTGACTCATACTTCTTAATAGCCCGCCGCCTGTCCGTCCTTGCGCACTTCAGATGCGCCATAGTACACACCTTCCGTCTCGTCCCACATGATGGCCTGGTAGCCGCCGAACGAGCCATCGCTCTCGCCGAGAGTGTGGCCCAATGCCTCCAGTCCATCGCGCGTGGCCTGGCTGAATCCGTTTTCGAGGTGCAATACTCCACCGTCGGTCATCACCTCACCTGTCGGCTCTGACGACCCGGTGTGATTGATTCGCGCGGCGTCGCCCGCTTCCTGCAGGTTCATGCCGAAGTCCACGAGGTTAATGATGATTTGTGCATGGCCCTGTGGCTGCATCGCACCACCCATGAGACCAAAACTGATCAAAGGTCTGCCATCTTTCATCACGAAAGCCGGGATGATCGTGTGAAACGGCCGCTTGCCCGGCGCAACGACATTCGCGTGGCCTTCCTCGAGAGCAAACAGCTCCGCGCGATCCTGCAAAATGAAGCCGAGGTCTCCTGGCGTCATTCCCGACCCCATGCCCCGGTAGTTGCTTTGAATCAAGCTGACCATATTGCCTGCGTCATCGGCCACGGTTAGATAAATCGTATCGCCCCTTTCCAATTTCGCGTCACCGGCCGGTAAGGAAAGAGATGCTTGATCTGCCGAAATCAGCTTGCGGCGCTCATTCGCGTATTCCTTTGAGATGAGCGTTGCGACAGGAACATCAACGAAGTCCATGTCGGCGTAGTACTTGGCACGATCCTCAAACGCGATTTTCTTTGCTTCGACCAGCGTATGCAGATACTCGGCACTGCCAAAACCCATCGATTTGATGTCGTAACCCTCGAGTATGTTCAATATTTGCAGCGCCGCGATCCCCTGCCCATTGGGTGGTAACTCGTACACATCCCAGCCGCGATAATTCGTCGATACAGGTGCAATCCACTCAGATTTATGCGCCGCAAGATCTTCATAACGCAACAATCCGCCCTGTTCAGTCATGTACGCATCAATACGTCGCGCGATATCACCTTTATAGAATGCATCGCGGCCACCTTCTGCAATCGCTTCAAGAGTACTGGCGAGACGGGGATTCTTGAACACCTCGCCTTTTGCCGGCACATGCCCATCGGGCATGTAGGTAGCAGCAAAGCCCGGATAGTGACTAATGCGTTTCTCGTTTGCCGAGAAATAGTAGGCAATCGCTTCTGAGACCGGAAAACCATTTCGTGCGTAGGCTATGGCAGGAGCCAACAGCTCTTGTATCGACAGGCGTCCGTAACGCCCGTGCAGCTCAAACCAGCCATCAACGGCCCCAGGTACACTCACGGGTAGTGGACCAAATGGCGGGATTTTGTCGATACCGCGTTCTCTGAAGTACTCGAGCGTCATCATGGCCGGCGCACGCCCGGATGCATTCAGCCCGACGAGTTCTTCTTTCTCAGCATCCCAGACGATCGCGAAGAGATCACCGCCGATGCCGTTGCCGGTCGGCTCCATGAGACCCAGTGCCGCATTTGCCGCGATGGCAGCATCGACCGCGCTTCCGCCCGCCTTGAGGATATCGAGGGCTATCTGTGTCGCCAGTGGCTGACTCGTCGCAGCCATCGCGTGTGGCGCGATCACTTCTGATCGGGATGCAAACGCCCGACCTGTGATGCGGTCATAACCCGGTTCGGATTCCGCCACTGCAGTGCCTCCGATTATTGTCAGGACAAGGCTTGTCCAATATGCTCGTTGTACTTTCATCTTCGTCAAATCCTGAGCAAGGGCGGCCATCATGCTCAGTACTCCATCAAGGTGATATTGACAGAGTACCAGATTGCCGGTCGGCTGAAACACGGTATCATGGCCGCTATGAGTGACGATTACTCCGACAGGAACTCCGATCTGAGCCGGCTATATCCGGCGCATGTGCAGGAACTTTGTGCGCGCCACGATCACGCACTGGAGAACTCGGGTGCCGCGCATGCCGTCATATTCTCGGGTTGCCCGAAAATTGCGTTTCAAGATGACTTTCAGTACCCGTTCAAGCCAAATGCTCACTTCCTGAGTTGGGCACCATTGCCCGGCCTGCCGCTCTCTTACGTCGTGTACACGCCCGGTGAAACACCGCGACTAGTCTACTACCTGCCGCATGACTACTGGCACCCGGTACCGGGCCAGCCTGATGGCTACTGGACAGACCAGTTCGAAATATGCGTTGTCCACACAATAGAGGAGATCTCTGGCTTTATACCGGGTGACCGTGAGAAATGTATCCTTATCGGTGAGATCGACGATGCGGCACACGCTTTTGGCATCGAGCGCATTAATCCGACTTCAGCGATCAACATCCTGCACTATGCGCGCGGCATCAAGACCGGCTACGAAGTGGCCTGCATGCGACTGGCGTCAGGTCGAGGTGCGAGTGGACATGTCGCCGCCGAAGCCGCGTTTCGCGCCGGCTTGCCCGAGCTCGAGATTCACCGTGCCTATTGCAAAGCGGTCAGCCACTCAGATAATGAGCTACCGTACGGCAACATAGTTGCTCTGAATACTCACGGCGCCGTACTTCATTACACAGACCTGGATAGAGCTCCGCCGGATGAAATTCGTTCGTTCCTGATCGATGCCGGTGCCCAGGTCCATGGCTACGCGTCCGACATCACTCGGACATATTCTTACAGCGATGCGCGTTTTGCCGAGCTTGTCGCGCGCATGGACACGGTGCAACTCGAGATCGTCAGCCAGATTCGTGCGGGACTAAATTACAGTGACCTGCATGTCGACACACATCGCATGTTGGGAGCCGTTCTCGTTGATGCCGGGATTGCAATCGGTGATCCGGATACCTTGCTCGCCACCGGCGTTACCTCTACATTTTTTCCGCATGGCCTCGGCCACCTGCTTGGCGTGCAGGTGCATGATGTCGGCGGCTTCATGGAAAATGAATCGGGCACGATCATCGAACCGCCCAGCGGTCATCCGTTCCTGAGGCTGACACGCGTGCTAGAAGAAGACATGGTGTTGACGATCGAGCCTGGTATCTATGCGATTGATTTGTTGCTCGACAATCTGCGCGGGTCACCGGCTAAGAACCACATCAATTGGGACGGCGTGGATTGGTTTCGCCCGTTTGGCGGCATTCGCATAGAGGACAATGTGCGGGTAACCGCAGATGGCTGTGAAAATCTGACTCGCGACGCTTTTGCCGCTATTGCCTAGCTTGCGCTTTTAGCCTGCGTTTTACGCGGGCGCCCTTGCGCTCAAGAAGCGGCTGCACGATACGGGCCAGCCACGGCATCAGGTAGCTCAAGGTAGTCAACAAGCCGCTGATCGCCGGCAGTGATTTCTCTCGTCGATTATCACCACAAAGGTCGAGAATGGCTTGCGCTACTTCATCGGCTGTACTAATTGATTGCGAAAATGTCAGATCCGAAACCTGGTCGATGTCAGACATGATAAAACCGGTGTCGATCGGCCCGGGGGATACGACAGCAATCTTAATGTTACTGTCGCGCAGCTCTTCAAACATCGAATAGGTGAATGCGCGCAGGCCGGATTTGCTCGCCGAATACGTGGCGCTGTTAGGAACCGGAGTCCGGCCGGCTAGCGATCCGACATTGATGATCGCTCCGCCGCCACTATCGCGGAGATACGGCAATGCGATGCGACTCAGCAGGATCGGCGCTTTCAGGTTCACATCGATGATTTTGCCCAGGTCCCTCGCATCGACGGATTCGACAGGTCCACGTTGATGAAAACCGGCATTGTTTACAAGTATGTCGACACGGCCGTATTCGAATTCTGTCTTCTTGAACAGATCGATGCAGGCTTCAGTGTCCGACACATCCATCGCGAAGATTTCGACGCGCGTCCTGTCGCGAAGTTCTTCCGCAATCGATTCGAGATTTCGCTTGCCACGTGCGACGAGCATCAGGTTTGCGCCGGCATCAGCGAACTTGCGCGCCGCAGCCGCACCAACACCTTCGGAGCCGCCAGTGATAATGACGGTCTTGTCTTTGAAAATCATTGTCGGAGTTTATCAGGCCTTGCGTGCGGGGCCTTGTGCCTCTAGAAACTCAGGTAGCGTTTAATCTTCTTCCACAATGACGATTCCCAGCCATATATTTCAAGTACGTCAGCGCCCAGCGTGGCGACTGGCATCGTCGTGTCGGCCTGGATGACCTCGTTCGCTGCAACGTCCTCAGGACGTATATCGAGCTTGCCTGTTTTGCTTTCTTTGGGCTCAGTAAGGCCGTCGACAGCGAGGCTCAGATATGGCAATACCTCGTCGTCAACTATGTCGTCGAGAAATACGGCTTCAGGGTCGAAGGATTCCTTCGACAGGATGACGCAATCATCAAAGATTTTGTCGTTGCTAATGGTTCTATTCCCGGCAGCGTATGCCTATAGGTTAGTCGGGAATGGCGGATCAAGCTGTGAAGCGATTCACAAGACCCAATATTTATGATTTCTCATTCAGAAACAACTAGTTACGTTTGTTGTTTTGTAAGAATATCGCCATTTGGGTGGTGTTCGGGCTAGAATTTTGCGAGGAGGGGTCCACCGCAACGGCGAGCGGTGGCTGGGGCTGCGCCGCCCAAGTCGTTACGCCTCTGCTTCTGCTTCTGACTCCGGAGCTTGATCGGTCAGCATAACAATCGCCATCGGTGCCGCATCACCCGGACGCGGGCCTGTTTTCAGGATGCGCAGGTAACCTCCAGGCCGATCCTTGAAACGCGGGCCCAGCTCTGAAAACAACTTGCCGACAACTTTCTTGTCGCGCAGTCGATTGAACGCCAGACGACGATTCGCGACACTGTCCTCTTTCGCAAGAGTAATCAGCGGCTCAACTACACGGCGAAGCTCTTTGGCTTTAGGTAGCGTCGTTTTGATCGTTTCATGCTCCAGCATCGATGTTGCCATGTTACGGAACATGGCTTTGCGATGAGAACTGGTACGACCCAGTCGACGACCGGATTTTCTATGGCGCATTTGTCTTTCCTAATGTGTTCTTATGCTGACAATCCGAGTTCATGCTCGGGACGCAGACTCGCCGGTGGCCAGTTCTCGAGGCGCATGCCCAAACCGAGGCCGTGCCCTTCGAGGACTTCCTTGATCTCGGTCAGCGACTTCTTGCCAAGATTCGGCGTTCTGAGCAGCTCGACCTCAGTACGTTGCACAAGATCACCGATGTACATGATGTTCTCTGCCTTGAGGCAATTTGCAGAACGAACTGTGAGTTCCAGCTCGTCGACCGGTCGCAGCAGAATCGGGTCAACCAAATTTTCAGCCTGAGCCGTAAGGCCGTCTTCCTGACCCTGTAAATCAACGAAGACCGAAAGCTGGTCTTTGAGGATACTACCCGCACGGCGGATAGCCTCTTCAGGATCGATCGTGCCATTGGTTTCGATATCGATGATCAGCTTATCAAGGTCAGTGCGTTGCTCGACGCGAGCCGCTTCGACGTTGTAAGTCACGCGGTGTACCGGGCTAAATGATGCATCGAGTTGCAAACGGCCAATCGGGCCTGACTGCTCCTCGAATACAGGGCGTAGCGTAGCCGGACGATAGCCGCGTCCTCGCTCCACCTTGAGTATCATGTTGAGTTCACCCACCTTTGTAAGGTTGGCAATAACGAGTTCGGGATTCATGATCTCGACGTCGTGATCCAGCTGAATATCGGCGCCGGTCACAGCGCCTGGGCCCTTCTTCGAAATTCGAAGCTCGGCCGTGTCACGCGTGTGCATGCGTACCGCAACCTGCTTGAGATTCAACAGAATTTCGACGACGTCTTCCTGAACGCCCTCGATACTCGTGTACTCATGCAACACGCCTTCGATCTCTACCTCGGTAACTGCGGCACCCGGCATGGACGAAAGCAAAATACGACGTAGCGCATTGCCCAATGTGTGGCCAAAGCCACGTTCAAAAGGTTCGATGACCACTTTGGCCAATAGATCGTTAACCGGCGTTACTTTGACTACGCGCGGTTTCAGAAATTCATGTACAGATTCCTGCATGGGAATATTCCTTCCTGACTACTTGGAGTACAACTCGACGACGAGGTTTTCGTTGATATCGGGGAGAATGTCTTCCCGATCCGGCAACGACTTGATAACACCCGACATCTTCTTCGCGTCAACGTCAACCCAATCGGGCAGGCCGACCTGGCCAGCGATTTCCATCGCACTTTGAATGCGAAGCTGCTTGCGGGCTTTTTCACGAATGCCTATCGCATCGCCTGCACTGACTTGGGCAGACGGTATATTCACGAGCTTGCCATTCAATTCGATGCTCTTGTGGCTTACGAGCTGACGTGCTTCTGCGCGCGTCGAGGCGAAACCCATGCGATAAACAACATTGTCCAAACGACCTTCGAGAAGACGCAACAGATTCTCACCGGTTGAGCCTTTCAATTGTGCGGCACGCTTATAGTAATTGCGAAACTGACGTTCCAGCACGCCATACATGCGACGGAGCTTTTGCTTTTCGCGAAGCTGTATTCCGTAGTCCGAAAGGCGCGGACGGCGCTGGGGTGCTCCACCAGGGGGTATCTCCAGCTTGCACTTCGACTCAAGCGGCCTTACGCCACTCTTCAAAAACAGATCCGTGCCTTCGCGGCGGGACAGTTTGCACTTTGGTCCTAAATATCTTGCCATTACTTAAGCCTCTATACCCGCCGCTTTTTAGGCGGGCGACAGCCGTTGTGAGGAATCGGTGTTACGTCCTCAATGTTTTGAATACGAAAACCCAGGGCGTTCAGAGCACGTACCGCAGATTCGCGTCCCGGACCTGGTCCGCGAACACGTACGTCAAGATTCTTGACGCCAAAGTCCAGCGCTGTACGGCCAGCCTTCTCCGATGCAACCTGCGCCGCAAACGGAGTCGACTTACGTGAGCCGCGAAAGCCGCAGCCACCCGCAGTCGCCCACGACAGGGCATTACCCTGACGGTCGGTTATCGTGATAATCGTGTTGTTGAAGGACGCATGGATGTGTGCGATCGCGTCGACCACATGTTTCTTGACCTTCTTTTTTTTCGGTTCTGCCATATCTAATAATGCTCGTTAAGTATCTTGGTTCCTACTTGTGCACGCAGGAAAGCTAAACAGCGCTCTTACGATGCTATAGCGTTCTTACCTCTTAATCGGCCTGCGCGGCCCTTTACGCGTACGCGCGTTGGTGCGAGTTCGTTGGCCGCGCAGCGGCAAACCGCGTCTGTGGCGAATACCGCGGTAACAACCGAGGTCCATCAACCGCTTGATATTCATAGAGATATCGCGACGCAAATCACCCTCAACCTCAAAGTTCGCAACCGCAGTGCGGAGCTTCGCAACTTCGGGCTCGGCGAGATCTTTAACTTCAGTCGCCGGATCGACGCCCGCCGCAGCACAACACTGTCGCGCGAGCGAGTTGCCGATACCGTAGATCGACGTAAGAGCAATCACGATGTGCTTGTTCAGCGGTATATTTATGCCTGCTATACGTGCCACTTTATTTCCTCGTATTGGACTTTGCCGCGCTTGCGACGCCCTTTTCGATTAACCCTGGCGCTGCTTGTGCCGCGCGTCGGTGCAGATCACCCGCACAACTCCTTTGCGACGAATGATTTTGCAGTTTCTGCAGATTTTCTTTACTGATGCTCTTACTTTCATGAGACCACTCCTGCTCGCTGACCGAATCAGCGCACTTGTCCGCCTCTGCCGTAGTTACGCAGATTGGCTTTCTGCATCATGCCTTCATACTGATGGCTCATCGCGTGTGCCTGCATCTGCGACATGAAGTCCATCGTTACGACGACGAGAATGAGTAATGACGTGCCACCGAAGCTGAACGGCATGCTGGGGTAGAACATTCGCACAAGCTCCGGAAGTAAACAGACGCCGGCGATATAAATCGCACCCCAAAACGTCAGTCGTGTCAGTACTTTGTCAATGTATTCGGCCGTATGCGCACCAGGTCGTATTCCCGGCACGAACGCGCCCGAGCGTTTCAGATTGTCCGCCGTATCCTTCGAATTGAACATCAAGGCGGTATAGAAGAAGCAGAAAAATATGATCATTGCCGCATAAAGCAGCACGTAAATGGGCTGACCCGGACCGAGGTTTGCACCAATGGTCTGCAGTGCGCGTTGCACCGCATTAGGCTCGGCCGCCTGGCCGAAGAATTGTGCGATCGTGGCCGGAAACATCAGGATGCTGGATGCGAAGATCGGCGGAATCACGCCAGACATGTTGATCTTGAACGGCAGATGCGTGCTTTGTGCCTGGTACATCTTGCGCCCTTGTTGGCGCCTCGCATAGTTCACGGTGATGCGGCGTTGTGCCCGCTCCATGAAAACGACAAAGACGATTGCCGCCACCGCACCCACCAGCATCAGGATTGCAGTGACCGGCGACATTTCGCCGCTACGAACCAGAGACGCCGTTCCTGCGATCGCTGCAGGCAAGCCCGCGATGATGCCACCCAAGATGATCATCGAAATACCGTTGCCGATGCCGCGCTCCGTAATTTGCTCACCAAGCCACATCAGGAAAACCGTTCCCGTCACGAGCGTGATGCAAGCCGTGATAAGAAACGTCGGACCCGGATTCACAACCAGACCAACCTGACCTTGCAACCACGATGCCGCGGCTACCGACTGAAAACTCGCGAGTCCGACTGTGCCGTAGCGTGTGTACTTTACGATCTGCCGACGACCCTGCTCGCCTTCCTTCCTGAGTTGCTGCAGGCTAGGCAAGATGTGACTTGCCATCTGCATGATGATCGACGACGAGATGTACGGCATGATGCCCATTGCAAAAATACCGAACCGCGACAGCGCGCCACCCGAGAACAGGTTGACCATTCCCAGCAGGCCGCCGGCCTGTTGCTCAAAAAATGCGGCCAGCGCGACCGGGTCCACACCCGGTACCGGGATAAATGTACCCGTGCGGAACACGATCAACGCGCCGATGAGAAACAGGAGCCGAACTTTAAGTTCGCCCAGTTTGCTCTTCGCTTTCGCGATATCTGCCGGATTTTGTTGGGGTTTCTTAGCCACTTTGTCTATCTACCTGTTTTCGTTTGGCGCCCGCCGCGCGGGCTCCCACGATGCTCTCCTGTTCTCTACTCGATGGATCCGCCAGCCTTTTCGATGGCGTCACGCGCACCTTTGCTTACAGCGATACCCTTGAGCTTTACTGCTTTCTTGATTTCGCCTGACTTGATGACCTTGACCTTGGTAACAACGGCCGGCACAAGATTGCCTGCCTTCAAAACGTCAATCGTAATCTCATCGACTGATGGAATTTCGAGTTCGTGCAGGCGTAACTCCGCGGTCAGGTATGCCATACGCGAGTTGAATCCTACCTTCGGCAGGCGGCGCTGCAGCGGCATCTGGCCGCCTTCAAAGCCCACCTTGTGGTAACCACCCGAGCGTGAATGCTGGCCCTTCTGGCCACGACCACTGGTCTTGCCCTGTCCCGCCGCATGGCCTCGCCCGAAGCGCTTGCCAGTCTTTTTCGCACCCTTACCGGGCGACAATTCGTTCAGACGCATGTCAGACTTCCTCTACAGAGACCAGGTAAGAAATGCGATTAATCATTCCGCGATTTTCAGGCGTATCAATAACTGTCACGGTCTGATGCATTCTGCGCAGACCGAGTCCAGCAACACAGGCCTTGTGCCTCTTGAGTCGGCCGTGCTTGCTCTTGACCAGCGTGACTTTTAACTCTTTTGCCTTCGCCATGATCTAAGTCTCTGATATTTCCTGGTTATGACCGGACCTCAGGCCACGATCTCTTTTACTTTCTTGCCGCGTTTCGCAGCGATATCCTGCGGGGAATGAATCTCCGACAGGGCCCTTATCGTCGCGCGAACGACGTTAATCGGATTACGTGAGCCATAGCTCTTAGCCAGTACATTACGAACACCGGCACACTCGAATACAGCGCGCATTGCGCCACCCGCAATGACGCCGGTACCTTCTGATGCCGGTTGCATGTAGACGTTCGTTGCGCCATGGCGACCTTTCTTTGCATACTGCAGCGTGTCGTTATTCAGATTGACCGTGATCATGTTCTTGCGAGCACCTTGCATGGCTTTCTGAATCGCTATCGGCACCTCACGTGCCTTGCCGTATCCAAAACCCACCTGGCCTTGCCCGTCACCAACAACTGTCAGCGCCGTAAAGCCAAATTGACGACCGCCCTTAACAACCTTCGCAACACGATTGACCGTCACGAGTTTCTCGATTAGGTCGTCGCCTGCCTGTGTCTGTTCGTTTCTTGCCATTGTTGTTTTCCGCAATTTTCCCTTAAAACTTCAATCCAGCTTCACGGGCAGCGTCGGCCAATGCCTTGACGCGTCCGTGATAGCGAAAACCCGAACGATCGAATGCGACCGTGTCGATACCAGCAGCTTTGGCCTTTTCAGCAATGCGTGCACCGACGATTGCTGCCGCTGCAACGTTGCCGCTACCCTTGACGCCCTTGCGAACTTCCGACTCGAGCGTTGACGCCGATGCGAGAACCGTACCACCGTCCGGGCCGATAACCTGCGCATAGATATGACGCGGCGTACGGTGAACGCTCAGGCGATTCACTTCGAGTTCCGATATCTTTGCGCGGGCCTTACGGGCGCGACGCAAGCGATTTTGTTTCTTATCGAGCTTCATGATGTTCTCGCTAAACTATTTCTTCTTCGCTTCCTTGATCGCCACGCGCTCATTGGCGTAGCGAACACCCTTGCCTTTGTAGGGTTCGGGCGGGCGGAAGCCACGAATTTCAGCCGCCACCTGGCCGACTTTCTGCTTGTCCGATCCCTTGATGACAATCTCAGTCTGACTCGGCGTCTCTACACTTACGCCTTCCGGTATGTCATAAATCACAGGATGCGAAAAGCCGAGCGTCAGGTTCAGCGTACTGCCCTGGGCCTGTGCACGATAGCCAACGCCGACGAGCTGGAGCTTGCGCTCAAATCCATCGGTAACGCCCTGCACCATGTTCGCCAGCAGCGCACGCATGGTCCCCGAAATCGCCGTAGAAAATCGAGATCCCGACCGAGGTGATACGGTGAGCCCCGCTTCGTCCTGTGACAACTCCACTTCCGTATTCAGATCAAGCGATAAAGAGCCCTTGCTGCCCTTTACCGTGACAACAGTGCCTTCCTGCTTGAATTCAACACCCTGCGGCAATACAACAGGTTCTTTTGCAACTCTGGACATAGTCTTGTCTCAAATAGGCAGATTCCGACGCATCAGGAAACGATGCAGAGAACCTCCCCTCCAATACCTTTTTCTCTTGCCTGACGGTCCGACATGACACCGGCCGAGGTCGAAACGATCGCGACACCAAGACCACCCAGAACCTTTGGCAGGTCATTCTTGCCGCGATAAATTCGCAGGCCCGGACGGCTCGCACGATTAATGCGTTCGATAACCGGCACGCCCTCGAAGTACTTCAGTTCGACGCTGAGCGACTTGGTAGCACCCTCACCGTCGGTCGAGTAACCCGTGATGTAGCCTTCATCTTTCAATACCTTCGCTACCGCTTCTTTCGCCTTCGACGCCGGCATTGAAACGCTCACCATGCGGGCTTTCTGGCCATTGCGAATGCGGGTCAGCATGTCAGCGATTGGATCAGTCATACTCATGTTCTATCTCCGCCTACCAGCTGGCCTTCGTCAGCCCGGGAATTTCGCCGTTCATCGCAGCTTCCCTGAGCTTGTTTCGGCCAAGGCCAAATTTCCGATAAACGCCATGCGGCCGTCCCGTAATTGCACAGCGGCTTCGTTGGCGCGTCGGGCTACCATCGCGGGGCAGTGCATTCAGCTTCGCCTGCGCTGCAGCACGTTCATCATCCGAACTATGAATGTTGCGAATGACCGCCTTGAGTGCAGCGCGCTTTTCCGCCTGCCTTGCAACCAGCTTGGCGCGTTTCAGTTCGCGTTGAATCATCGATTTCTTTGCCATGTTTGGTAGTACTCTATATGTGCTTCAGTTAATTATTTTCTGTCTTAATTTACGTGTCTTGTTTGCGCGTCTACGTCTGTTTCTTAAACGGGAAGTTGAACGCTTCGAGCAACGCCCTGCCTTCCTCGGCGTTTCGCGCGGTCGTGGTAATCGTAATGTCCATGCCCCGAATCGCATCTATTTCGTCGTAATTGATTTCCGGAAAAATAATCTGCTCGGTGACACCCATGCTGTAGTTGCCCTGGCGATCGAATGACTTGGGATTCAGGCCACGGAAATCACGAATACGCGGAATTGCGATATTCACGAGACGATCCAGAAATTCGTACATCCTCTCGCGCCGCAAAGTTACCTTGCAACCGATCGGCATGCCGTCACGAAGCTTGAAAGTAGCAACCGACTTGCGAGCCAGGCGCGTAACAGGGCGTTGACCGGAGATCTTCTCCATATCCGCACGTGCCTTTTCCAACACTTTCTTGTCGGCAATGGCACCACCCACACCCATATTGAGTGTGATCTTGGTGATGCGCGGCACTTCCTGACTATTCGTCAATCCGAGCTTCTTCTGAATCTCGCCCGCAAGCTCAGTCTTGTATTGTTCCTGTAATCTCGACATCTTAGATATCCACCACGTCGCCTGTGCCGCGGAATATACGCACCTTGCCGCCGTCGTCCTCAACACGAATACCAACCCGCTCGCCTTTCTTCGACTTCGGGTTAAAAACCAGCACGTTCGAAATGTCGACCGGCATCGCCTTATCCTGGATGCCGCCCTGCTCACCGACATTCGGATTCGGCTTGACGTGCTTCTTGGCCAGGTTGATGCCCTCGATAAGCACTCGCCCGTCGTCAAAAATTTGCAGCACCGTACCGCGCCGGCCCTTATCCTTGCCAGTCGTTACGATTACTTCATCGCCTTTTCTGATTTTGTTCATCTTCTTTACCGTCGTGACCAGGTTCCTACAGAACCTCAGGTGCCAACGAAATAATCTTCATAAACCGGCTCGTGCGAAGTTCGCGCGTTACCGGGCCGAATATGCGAGTACCAATGGGCTCCAGGCGCGCATTCAGCAATACCGCAGCATTGCCATCAAAACGAATCAGAGATCCGTCCTTGCGGCGAACACCCTTGCGAGTACGGACAACAACGGCATTGTAAATCTCGCCTTTCTTGACCTTGCCGCGCGGAATTGCGTCCTTGATGCTCACCTTGATCACGTCACCGACGCCCGCGTAGCGACGCTTCGAGCCACCCAATACTTTGATGCACTGCACACGGCGAGCACCGGAGTTATCGGCCGCGTCAAGAACTGTCTGCATCTGAATCATGACCGTATCCCTAAATCACACGTGATCCGCGGCCCGTTCGACAACGTTCACCACTTCCCACGATTTGTTCTTCGAAACCGGCTTGCACTCGGAGATCGAAACGCGATCGCCTGGCTTGCACTCATTACTCGCATCATGCGCCAGCACTTTTGACGTACGGCGAATGTACTTGCCGTATACCGGGTGCTTGATCAGACGCTCGACGGCAACCGATACGGTCTTATCCATCTTGTCGCTGACAACACGCCCGACGAGCGTGCGCTTCCCTTTCTTGATCTCTTCACTCATTAGCTCTCACCCATTGCACGATCAAGCTCAACCAGAACGGTTTTGACCCGTGCAATATCCTTTCTCACACGACGATGTTCGTGATGCCGTGTCAGCTCGCCCGTCGCCCTCTGCATGCGCAGATTGAATTGCTCGCGCCGCAAAGCGAGCAGCTCTTCATTAAGCTCGTCTACTGACTTTCCGCGGAGTTCGTTCGCGTCCATCACATCACCTGCCGTTCAACAAAAGCGGTCGGGAAGGGAAGCTTGGCCGCAGCCAGGCGAAACGCTTCACGCGCAATTTCTTCCGTCACACCTTCCATCTCATAGAGCACCCGACCCGGCTGAATCTGGCATACCCAGTACTCAACATTGCCCTTGCCCTTACCCTGACGCACTTCAAGCGGCTTCTTCGTAATCGGTTTGTCCGGAAATACGCGAATCCAGATCTTCCCGCCGCGCTTGATATGACGCGTCATTGCTCGACGAGCGGCCTCAATCTGCCGCGCCGTCATACGACCGCGCCCGGTTGCCTTGAGACCGTAGGTTCCAAAGGCGACTGTGCTGCCACGCAGCGCGAGCCCGCGGTTGCGCCCCTTCTGTTGCTTTCGAAATCTTGTTCGTTTTGGCTGTAACATCTCTCTATCCCCAGTAAACGCGAGTACTTATGAACGCGCGCCTGCTGCAGCTTCAGCGGGCTCAGCCGCTACCGCTTCGGGCTTGTCAAAAACTTCGCCCTTGAAAATCCAAACCTTTACACCGATAACGCCGTAGGTCGTATGCGCTTCGGCTAGTCCGTAGTCGATGTCCGCGCGCAGCGTATGCAATGGAACCCGGCCCTCGCGATACCATTCCGAACGCGCGATTTCCGCGCCGTTCAGACGACCACCAACCTTAACCTTGACGCCCTCAGCACCAACACGCATCGTGTTTGTTACGGCGCGCTTCATTGCACGACGGAACATTACGCGACGCTCCAATTGTTGAGCGATACCTTCGGCGACCAACTGCGCATCCAGTTCAGGCTTGCGAACTTCGCTGATATTGATCCGAACGTCAGAGATGTTCATACCAATCATTTTCGCAATCTCAGCGCGCAGCTTCTCGATGTCCTCGCCTTTCTTGCCGATCACGATTCCCGGACGTGCCGTGTGAATTGTGATGTTGACTTTCTTCGACGGGCGCTCAATCGCAATTTTGCTGACCGAAGCATCTTTGAGCTTCTTCTTCACGAACACGCGAATCTGATGATCCGTCCGAATAAATTCGGGAAATGTCTTCGAATCGGCATACCATTTGGACGACCAGTCCTTAACGATGCCGAGGCGAATGCCAGTTGGATGTACTTTTTGACCCATACTCTTTACTCGTCCCCCAGTCGACTAACCGGGAAAAATCTGAAATCCGAGACCACTATTCGTCTCCTACCCGAACAGTGATGTGACTGTTCCGTTTGATGATGCGTGCGCCGCGGCCTTTGGCCCGAGCACGATAACGACGAAATGTCGGCGCCTCATTTACTTCAATAGTCGAAACCCTTAATTCGTCGATATCCGCACCGTGATTGTGCTCAGCATTTGCAATGGCCGACTCAAGCACTTTTTTCACAACGCGGGCGCTCTTCTGTGGTGCAAAAGTCAAAGCCCGCAGAGCATCGTCGACAGTCTTGCCGCGAATGGCATCAGCCATCAAACGGCACTTCTGCGGCGAAATACGCGCGTATCGAAGTGTTGCTGCAACTTGCATGAACCGGCTCCCCTATTTCGTCTTACGATCACCGGAGTGACCGCGGAACGTCCTGGTGACCGCAAACTCGCCAAGTTTGTGTCCAACCATGTTCTCTGAAATCAGAACAGGTACGTGTTGGCGACCGTTGTGAACAGCAATCGTCAGCCCAACCATGTCGGGCAGCACCATCGAACGACGCGACCATGTCTTGATCGGGCGACGATCATTCTTGGCTGCGGCTTCGGCTACCTTCTTCGCAAGATGTGTATCGACGAACGGGCCTTTTCTCACACTACGTGGCATTTCTCTGTCCTTTCCTTACTTGCGCTTACGACGACGCACGATCATGCCGTCGGTGCGCTTGTTCGAGCGAGTCTTGGCACCCTTCGTCGGCGTACCCCATGGGCTCACCGGGTGACGACCACCAGACGAACGGCCTTCACCACCACCATGCGGGTGATCGACCGGGTTCATCGCGACACCGCGAACCGTCGGCCGTACGCCCCTCCAACGGGATGCACCGGCCTTGCCGAGCTTGCGAAGGTTGTGTTCACCGTGTCCGACTTCGCCGATCGTTGCGCGGCAGTCGACATGAATCTTGCGCGTCTCGCCCGAGCGTAAACGCACCGTCGCATAAGCGCCCTCGCGAGCGGCGAGCTGTGCCGAACCACCGGCTGAACGAACAAGTTGTCCGCCCTTACCGGGCTTCATTTCAATATTGTGAATAATCGTACCAACGGGAATCGCGCGCAAAGGCAAGGCATTGCCCGCCTTGATCGATGCTTCCTCACCACTGATGATCGGCGCGCCATCACGAATTCCCTTCGGCGCAAGAATATAGCGACGTTCTCCGTCGGCATACTTTACCAAAGCAATGTGAGCACTGCGGTTCGGATCATACTCGAGCCGCTCGACAACGCCCGGAATGCCGTCCTTGTCGCGTTTGAAATCGACAAGGCGATAACGCTGCTTGTGACCACCGCCCTGGTGACGAACCGTAATACGACCGTTGTTGTTGCGACCACCCTTCGACGTCTTGTGGTCGAGAAGCGCACCGTGCGGCTTGCCCTTGTGCAGGCTCGGCGTCTTGACCGTAACGACGAATCGGCGTCCTGCTGATGTCGGTTTTGCTTTATGAAGTGACATGAGAAGACCTTATTCCGCGCCGAGGAAGTCGATCTGACTACCTTCAGCCAGCCTTACGTAGGCTTTTTTCCAATCATTGCGGCGACCGCGAGTCTGGCTGAAACGCTTGACCTTGCCGCGATAGTTAATGACCTGAACACCGTCGACTTTCACCTCGAACAGCAATTCAACGGCTTCGCGAATTTCGCTTTTCGTTGCATCTGTACGGACCTTGAAAACGACCTGATTGTGCTTCTCGACGGCCATCGTGCTCTTTTCAGAGAACAGCGGGCCTTGCAGAACAGTCATTAGTCGTTCCTGGCGAACTGCAGCACTCATGACAGACGCTCCTCAATCAGCTTTAGCGCCGGCAGCGTAACCAGCACCTTTTCGAAGCGCATCAGAACAACCGGATCGATTGACGCTGCATCGCAAATGCCAACATCCGGCAGATTGCGCGCCGCAAGAAAAACCTTTTCATCGAAGGCCTCGTTCAGGATCAAAACGCTGTCCAGATCGAGTTCTTTCAGTTTCGTCGCCAGAAGCCTGGTCTTTGGTGCCTCCAGATCAAGCTCATTGACCACTACGAGACGATCCTGGCGCACGAGCTCGGACAACACCGAACGAAGTGCCGCACGATACATCTTCTTGTTGACTTTCTGCTCATAGCTGCGCGGCTTGGCGGCGAACGTGCGGCCACCGCCAACCCAGATCGGGCTGCGAATCGTTCCTGCGCGAGCGCGACCCGTGCCCTTTTGCCGCCATGGTTTGGCGCCGCCACCGCGAGCTTCCGAACGGTTCTTTTGCGCCTTCGTTCCCGCACGACCACCAGCGAGATATGCGGTGACGACCTGGTGAACAAGCGCTTCGTTAAAGTCAGCGCCAAACGCAGCTTCTGCTACATCGACCGAACCACTGCCTTGCATCTTCAATTTCATGACAGCGTCCCTTGATTCGCAGCTTTGATGGCCGGGCGGACAATTACTTTTCCGCCACTGTGGCCCGGAACTGCGCCCTTGATCAACAGAAGGTTACGTTCTGTATCGACGCGTACGACCTCGAGGTTTTGTGCGGTGCGACGAACGTTACCCATGTGACCCGACATCTTCTTGCCTTTGAAGACGCGGCCCGGTGTCTGGTTTTGACCAATAGAACCTGGTGCTCTATGTGCCAACGAATTACCGTGCGTCGCGTCTTGCATCGAGAAATTGTGACGTTTAACAGTTCCTGCAAAGCCCTTGCCAATCGACGTACCAATGACGTCAACCTTCTGGCCTTCTTCGAAGAGATCAACCTTCAGTGCCGAACCTACCTGATACTCCTCCTCATCAACTTCACTGACGCGGAGTTCGGACAGCAGATCGCCGGCTTCAACCTTTGCATTCGCAAAGTGGCCGGCTTGGGGTTTCGACACGCGAGAGGGCTTCTTGCTGCCAGCAGTGACCTGCAGCGCACGATAGCCATCGGTTTCCACGGTCTTCACCTGTGTAATTCGGTTTGGCTGTGCCTCGATTACGGTAACCGGGATTGATACCCCGTCCTCCGTAAAGACACGTGTCATGCCGCACTTGCGACCAACAATACCCATCGTCATCTTCAAAACCTCGCACTGAATCGATTGGTCAGCGCCTGTAACGTGTCCAAATTCCAGACACGCGAAAGGGCCAGCCATTGCCGAGAACCTCTTGTTCTCAATGCTCTGGGGCTGACCCTGCTATCCGGCCCGAACTTCCGCTCGACCCGGCCGTTCCGGGATTTGCCGTGTCACCTTCGATTTCCCGGCGACTTGGTACTTTCAAACACCACAGAGCAGTGCTTTGTGGTGCCGTTGCTGAATTTGGCCGACTCCCGGCCCGGCCAAACGCAGCGAGCCAGCAATTATACCCCCGAGAACCCCATAATCAAGCGGTTTCGAGGCTATTTTTGCTGACTTATTGCGATCCTAGTTGAGCTTAATCTGAACATCGACTCCCGCAGGAAGCTCAAGCTTCATTAAGGCATCAACGGTCTTGTCCGTCGGATCCACAATATCCATCAGGCGTTTGTGGGTACGAATTTCGTACTGATCACGAGCATTCTTGTTGACGTGCGGTGAAATCAGGACCGTAAAGCGCTCCTTTTTCATTGGCAGCGGAATAGGGCCCTTGACTGCCGCTCCGGTGCGCTTGGCCGTATCCACGATTTCACGCGCTGAATTGTCGATCAATCGATGATCAAAAGCCTTCAGGCGGATTCTAATATTCTGGTTTGCTGACACAATAATTCCTTATTCAATAACCTTGGCGACGACACCGGCGCCTACAGTACGTCCGCCTTCGCGAATAGCGAAGCGCAAGCCGTCTTCCATCGCGATTGGCACAATCAGCTCAACCACCATCTTTACGTTGTCTCCCGGCATCACCATCTCGGTGCCTTCCGGCAGCTCTACCGCACCCGTTAC
>Ga0255054_10000090_pt1 | contig 45275 bp, 38 predicted proteins | sample JV7_2_23_MG_FD_188634 | JGI IMG/M metagenome (GOLD analysis project Ga0255054, IMG submission 188634) | Seawater microbial communities from Jervis Inlet, British Columbia, Canada - JV7_2_23 | ecosystem: Environmental > Aquatic > Marine > Inlet | place: Canada: British Columbia | collected... | reverse complement strand
AGGGATGCGCAGATCGCTCCTCTCAATCTCGTGAAGACATCGAGTATATTTCCACCCCAATGCCAGCTTATCTCTAAAGAAGAAGGAGTGAAATTTCTATCACCTGGACAGATCGTTTTTTTGGTGATGAGCGAAAGCGCTACCAATGAAGCTCACCGCCTGATCTCTGCCTCTGTCGGGCTGGCAGTTCCCAATGACCCCAGCCATTATGGCTATCTATCCGAGCATCACAGCTTCGGCCAAGATGAAAAAGAGGCCGGCCAGTATTCTGAAGATCTGGCCGCATATATGCTGGCAACAACACTTGGAAAAAAATTTAACTCAGAACAGATCTGGAATGAAGAAAAGAGCGAGTATCACATATCAAATGATGTTATCGTTAAAACCAAAAATATCACGATGACAACCCAAGGAAAAAAAGGATTGTGGACAACGGCCATCGCTGCGGCGTTGTTTATCCCCTAGTTTTTTTCAGCCGTGTACGGCCGCGTCACCTGGTTAGAGTCAGAAGTATTCATAAGGTTGAGGGATCAATATCTTGATGTAACTGCTGGACTTCAGGTTCTTTAAGTACTCTGTCCTCTTCTCTAGTAAAAGTTGATTGTACAGCATCCCTTCGATCTCTTTGCGCACTTCATCGAATGTCTTCATTCTCTGTGCTTTTTTTTCTGCCAGCTTCAATAAATACCATCCTCCGCTGACCTTGATCCAATCTGTGATCTCACCATCTGATTTGTTTTGGACTGCTTCTTCCAATTCAGCGGCCAGATCTCCTTTTTTAAAGGAACCTAGATCACCTTGAGAATCCTTTTCCGGACCATCTGAGTATTGGGTTGCAAGCTCACTGAAGTCTTCTCCTGCATCGAGACGTCCCATCACTTCATCCATTCGAGTTCTTGCTTCTTCCTCACCCCGGTTCTCGATCGAAATGTAGATACCTTTCAGTGAATATTCTTCTTTTTCGATAAAGTTATCCTGGTTTTTCTTATAGTAATCAAACAGTTCTGAATCATTGAGGACGATCGTGCTTTCAATTTGAGTATAGATCAATCCCTGTTTCATGATGTCCTCTTTTATCCTTTCCCTGAAGTTTTCATATGTCAATCCTTGTTGATTGAGAAGGCGGATAAAATCTGTGTCGGACTGGATGTTGTTCGTTTCTTTTATATTCTGTATGGTCATGTCAACCTGTTCATCAACGTTGAGACCTAATTTTTTGGCTTCCTGCAGTAGAAGAAGATCGGTCACCATATTGTCCAGTAAAATTTCCTTGATCTGCTCGAATTGTTGGGAAAAATCTGCACCTCCTGCTTGCTGCTGGAGCATCTGATAAAAGGAATCGTATTCTTTTTTGTAATCATGAAGGGTGATGATCTCATCATTCACAACAGCCACCACAGCTTCAAAGATCTCTGCGGCCCAGGCAAGGCTGATGGCCATAATGATACACAGGAAACTGAAGAATATTTTATGTTTTTTATTCATCTTGATCTCTTTCGTAAGGAAAGGAGAGGTTCTGAATGTAACTTTTCCATTCCAAAGTGTTTTTCTGAGTTTCTATATGTTCGTAGATAATCTGCTTCATTTTAAAATCCGTCACTTTCATTTTCAACGACGGAACGGCGTTTTCAATCGAAACAAGCTCGGGTTCATATTTTTTATCCAGGCGGAAGATGTGATAGCCGTAGGTGGATTCAATGACCTTGCTTAATTCTCCTTCTTCCAGAGCAAAGATCACTTCTTCCATCTCAAAAGGCAGCTGCCCAATTTCGAAAACTCCCATTTCTCCACCCTTTTGAGCTTCCACTCCGAGAGATGCCTCCTGGGCGGATTTACGGAACTCCTGCTCGTTCTTGTTTTTGAGTTGCTCTAGAATTGCGATGGCTCTCTCTTCGGAGTCTAAAAGGATTTGACTGACCTTTACTCTTTCTGGTCTAAGGAATTCCTTTTTATTTTGTTCATAATAGGCCTGCAACTCTTCACTTGTCACCTGCAGTCCTTCAATTAAAGAAAGAGAATACTTGTCGATGAGCAGTCTTTCGAAAAAGAATTCAATGTCTTCCTCAGCAAAAGAATTCTGTTCCTCAGAAAATACTTCTTCATCGAGACGTCTGAGATAGTCTTCTTTTTCCTGGTCAGAAAGGCTTTGCCCGTTTTTATCGGCGGCGGTCAGGAGTATTTTCTCTTCTACAAAACCATCAAACAGCCGGCTGAGAGATACTGCGGGTAACGATTTGTAATCCTCACCGACCGTCAACTGAAGATATTTTTCAAAATCTGAGTTGCGGTACCGGGATCCTTCGATGTCGAGGACAGTGCGTTTCAGTTTTGCCGGATTCCCAAAATCGAATTGCGAGTTCTGTTTATCTGTCCTATCCAGAAAACAGGCAGAGATGAGGGTGGCAGATATCATGATTAATGACAGGAGTCCGAAAGAACGTCGTGCTTTCTGGGATAACCTTTTCGACTTCAACGGACGTCTGTAGGAGGATAGTTTTTTCTTTTGGGCATAAGAGATGGTTTTTTCTGGCATTGTTTTATAAAGTTCACATAATTAGGAGGTTATTATATTACATTCCTTCTAACCGCTTCAAGATGGATATCGTTTCATTCACAAGGGAGGGTTCATTTGATGAGCGCAGGCGCAGAGACAACACTTCCTGCTGGGTCATAGCTCCCTGATATGTTTTCAATATTCCAGTCACGGCTATGGGTTCTACGGGCGTATCAGGATAAAAATCTAATATCAAATCCTTCCCGGATCGGTCTAGTTTTCTGATCTTGAGTTTATGGGAAAGAAATTTGATCACTCCGTAACCCAAAAGATTGGAAACGCTCTGGGCCGGGGGGCCGTACATGTCAGAAATCTCGTCCTTTATCTTCTCGATCTCGCTTTCATTTTCGATCGAAGAAATGCGTTTATAGAGGTTGAGACGCAGGGTCATCTGGGGAAGATAGTCTTCAGGAATGCGAATATCGACCTTCATATTGATCTCGGATGCCACCTCCTTCGCCGGTTCTTCTTTTAGATCTCTGACAGCGTTTCTAAGAAGATGCATATAATAATCAAACCCAACAGCTTCGACATAGCCGTGCTGTTCGGATCCCAGAAAATGTCCTGCCCCTCTTATCTCGAGATCTTTGGCGGCCAACCGGAAACCTGATCCCAATTCAGAAAATTCTTGAAGCGCTTTCAATCTTTCCTCTGCCTGGCCTGATAATTCTGTTCGCGGTGAGATCAGGAGATAAGCTACAGCTTGTTTCGACGAGCGCCCGACCCTTCCTCGGAGCTGGTATAGCTGGGCTAGACCGAATCTGTCCGCTTCGTTGACGATCAGTGTATTGACTAGAGGAATGTCGATGCCGTTTTCAATGATAGTGGTGGAGATCAAGACATCATACTTGTGCTGGATAAAGTCGATCATATTGCATTCGAGAGAAGATCCGGTCATTTTTCCATGAATCACGACGACCCGAATCCCAGGGATCCAGGAACGGATTTTGTTGGCAATGATCTCTATATCATGGATTTTATTATGGATAAAATAAACCTGCCCCTCACGAGACATCTCTTTTTTAATAGCGTCCTGAACCAGTTTTCGGTGGAAAGAGGTTACCACGGTGTGAATCGCCAGTCTGTCTTTGGGAGGAGTCTCGATCAGGCTGATATCTCTCAATCCCGACAGGGATAAGTTTAATGTCCGGGGAATGGGAGTTGCCGTAAGGGTTAAGACATCTATCTCGGCTTTTAGCTGTTTTATCTTTTCCTTTTGCTTTACTCCGAATCTCTGCTCCTCATCGATTATGAGAAGCCCCAGGTCTTTGAACTTGATGTCTCCGGAGAGAAGCCGGTGGGTGCCTATGATGATGTCAACCAATCCCGCCTCCAAAGAGCGGAGTGTTTTTTTCTGATTGTCCATGTTTTGCAGCCTGGTCAGGCTTTTTACTTGCACCGGAAATAGGGACATCCTGTTCTGGAAGGTTTTTAAATGCTGGCTGGCTAACACAGTTGTCGGACAGAGCACACCGACTTGTTTTCCGTCCATCACGGCCTTGAATGCTGCTCTCATGGCGACTTCGGTTTTTCCATATCCAACATCCCCGCAGAGAAGCCGGTCCATGGGGACTGATGATTCCATATCGTGATAGACACTCTTGATGGCAAGGGACTGATCCTCTGTTTCATCATACTCGAAGGTCTCATTGAATTCCCTCCCCCATTCTCCTTCAGCGGAAAAAGAATGCCCTTGAGATGTTTTCCTTTTGGCATAGAGATCGAGCAGTTCTTTTGCGATTTTCTCAACAGCCTTTTTTGTGCGGACTTTTGACTTTTCCCATACAGGAGTGCCGAGCTTGTGGATTACAGGCCGCACTGTTCCGACACCGGCATATTTTTGCACTAAATCCATATCCTCAACCGGGATGTAGAGTTTGTCTTTATTCATGTAATCGATCTGAATGAATTCATGCAATCTTTTCTCCACATCCATCTTAACCAGGCCTATGAAAACACCGATCCCGTAATCTGTGTGGACGACAAAATCACCGGATTGAAGATCTCGGAAAAACGATTCGAACGGTTTGAAGGATGGACGGCGGGCGAGGACTTTTTCCTCTGTGAAAATATCATTCTCGGCGAAGAAATGGAGTTTTAATGAGGGATAACTGAATCCATGAGAGAGGTTTCCGGCAGTAAGGCAGACCGCTTTTTTTGGGGAGACCTTTAGGGGATCGTTGATTTCTAGGTAAGGGATCCCTTCCTGAGTGAGAAGAACAGCCATCTTCTCCAGCACTCCTTTTTTTGTGAAAAACAAAAAACATTGTTCCCGCTCTCGCTGCATCCGTTTGAGATATTCGATAAAAAATGGGATCTTGTTCTCAAAACGGGGTGTCGGCTGGAATAAAAAAGAGATCTTGTCTTTATCCTCTCGATTGGCTGAAGGGGAAAGGAGGGGTGCCACCCTGCTGAACCTCACGGCGTTTTTTTTGATCTTATTCCATATATCCGTCAAGAATATTTTCTGGGGGGGGAGAACGAACTCACCTTTTTTTTCTGATTGCGTATACAGCTTTTTAAAACTGGACAGATTTTCTTTCCATTCTTTTTCCAGATCATCTGGCTCATCGATAACGTAAAGACTGTCCTTCAAGTAATGCGTGAATGGCTCATAGTAGGTTTTGTGAAGGAGGGAAAGATATGCAAAGGACGGGATGAAATTTCCTGTATGGAGATCCTTTACTTTCGCTTCCAGATCCGATGATGCTCCGGTTCCGGTTTCTTTTTTGGTGATCTTTACCCATTCTGAAAAAAAATCCTGGGAAGCTGGAAATTCGTGAAGGGCAGGGATTGTCACCCGGTCCATCCTGCGGATCGATCTCTGAGATGAAGAGTCGAATTCTCGCAGCGATGCCACATGATCGCCTGAAAATTCGATCCGGAAAGGGTTCCCTCTCCATGGAGAAAATACATCAACGATCCCACCCCTCCAAGCGTATTCTCCATGTGCGTTCACGAGATCTTCTTTGGAATATCCATAGGAAGCGATTCTTTGGAGGATTATATCCCGATCAAGAGACTCGTTGACTTCAATGGATAGAAAAGCGCTTTGGAGAGACTTCTGACAAGGAAAAGGTTTGAGCAATCCCAGCAAGTTGGTCAGGACGAGCGCAGGCGGCTGCCGCATCAGCTGATGAAAGAAAAGCATTCGGTTAGAAACTGCGTCTAAAGAGGGCGGAAATTCATTATACGGATTGTTGGAGAGATAAGGTAAAACAGAGACGCTATCTCCGTTGTCAGGCCCACCGTCCCAGGGAAAAGAACGGCCGGATTGCTTTATGATCTGTGTGATAAAAAAATCACACTCCTCCTTGAAGGGAAAAAGCGAAGCAGATGCAGGACGAATAAAAACTATAGGCCTCTTGGAGGAGGCAAGGAGCATCGTCATAAAATATGGTTTTGCCGCTTCGCATATGCCAGAAAGATCAACGGCTCTGTTTCCTCTGGACAAAGAACGGAGAAGAGCATCAAACTCTTTGGTTTCTTTTAAAAATCCAAGATTCATCGTCCTCTATCTTATATAATACAACATATTTGGGAAAGACCTTGAATGGAACGGATTCAATTCCCTTTGCATTTCCGGAGGATGCGCATCCTGCTTTTGTGAGATCGAACAGGAAGGAAGAAGGATGAATAATTTCATTTCGGGAAGTATAATGAGCTGGATCATGAGCAGATTGAAGTTATTGGGGACATGGGTATGAATTATCAAGAGAAAAAAAATAGGATCGTAAAATCTCCTCCAGGATCATCCATTGATGTAAGATTTTATGAGGGATACAAAAGCCGGCAGGTGCCCCGGTCTGTGTGTATTGGCAAAAGCGAGCATCTCATTGTCTCGGTCCTTTCCCGGAAAAGAGAATTCGATCAAGAGAAAGACATGGTATTTGAGATTTTCAGATGTAAGCTCGATGATGGATCGCTGGTCGAGATCAAGGTGGGTTTACATGGTGGCAATCCTGAATTATTCATAAAATCTGTCGACACTTCCAAACAAGACTAATGATTTAATCCTGTTACACTCGGTTTCTACAAGATTCGGGTCAGGGCTTTCAATGATATTTTTTATTTTATTCTATGTCGCCATTTTTTCTCCTTCGGGCGGCCTAATCTCACTGCATCGGCTTCCTCGCTGCCTGTTCGACGTACTCAAGTACGCCTCACAAGCCGCTTCCTCGCTGCTACAGCGACCTAAGGCCGTGAATAATCCAGGTGAGTCCTGAATTATTCATAAAATCTGTCGACACTATTTCATGAAATAAATGTTTAAAGCCTTTCATGCCTGATCCCGGCAAAATCAAGGGTTTGAGCTGCTTTCATAATTTCCTTTTTTTTAGTCAACAGTTTTTACATGGGGGAATTGTTTAAGTTTCTAATATTTGATTCAGGTCATATCCGGAACCAATACGAAAATTTCAAGAATACGCTGTAGTTATCTGAACCGTAGCTTCCCAGGGAATTTTCAATAAGATTGTTATCCACTCCCAGGAAGAAAACAGTGCCGGGTCTCAAGATATAGCTGAATAAAAAATTTCCATAGATCTCTTTATAAAAATGATTGTAGTCAACGATAGCACGGATAGAAAGAGTCTTGCTGATCTGGTAGCTCGTGCGTGTGCGCACCACATTGAAATCATAAACCTGATCTCCGCCGCGTTTCTCCCAGAATGTTTGTTTTGTGTAATCCAAGCCTATTCTCAAACGCTTGCTGGGTTTGATGGTGACGCCGATGCCGTAGATATTGCTGTATCCGAGAAAGGGATCGTCGGGATCGTAAAAGATGTTGTCGCCTGTCTGAAAATAGAAGCCGAGAGGCAGCCATGAGATAAGAAGCAGCTGCCCATTGATACTGAATGTGTTTCCCCAAAAATCAATGTCTTCGTATCTCTCGAGGCGGTTTACATGGCTGAGACCGATCTGGCTGAATTCTGTGATGCGGAATAGAAGCTGGGTCTTGACCCATTGGTCATGGAGGGTGTTCTCGAAGTACCCGTATCTTTGGCCTGTGCTCAGATACAGTCCTACCTGGCTCAAATATTTTTTTTCAGGAAAGAGACGGGCGCTTGCATAGGCGCCGACAGTTCTGTAATCCACCCTGTTGATAAAACCCGATGAGGCCTCGAAGTCGGGATGAATAGACATCCAGTATGCGCCTGCTCCCAAGTGCTTTGAAAAATAACTGGCATCCGCATACAGCGCCGGGGCCAGGGGAGTTGTTTCCTCGTTGAAGCGCGACTTGGATCCAATGGCCTGAAAACTGAAGAAAAAATGGTCTTTGAATTTGAATTGCCCGTCTATGCCGGCCACGCGGTTATAGGAACCATTGATTTCTTTATCAGCCAGGCAGAATCCCAGATAAGACTCTTTGAAAATATCGGCTTTCATGCGGAAAATATTGAACAGGGCATTGTCTTTTCCGTTTCCCCCTCCGTTGTGGACATCCCAAAGGCTTTCAGTTGGGCTCGTATCCAGCGCGGAGAGAAGACCGTAAGTGAACCGCCCTATTTTTCCTGTCAGTTTTGCCCCTGCTATCGGATTGATGATCCGCCGTGTATAGACGACATCGATCTCTGGAAAACGGAATATCTCCATGCCTTCCAGGAAAAAGGGTCTTTTTTCAGAATAATAGAGTGCAAAGCGCTGATTGACATCGATCTGAGGTGCATCGGCTTCGATATGACTGAAATCAGGATTAACGGCAAGGTCCAGGGTCACGTCCGAATTGATTCCCCATTTAAAATTGATCCCGGGTTGAAAATCGAGAGTATCTCCTTTGTTCTTAAGGGATGTGACGATGGGCATGAATTCAAAGTTTTTCCCCTTTTCGACTTCTCCAGGAATGATGAACTCAGTTGCCTGGGTGAGCAATCCGGATTTCTGCATGGACATGGGAGGCCACATGATGATCTCTCCGGTTCTGGCAATGGTCCTTCCAACAAAAATGCTCCACAGTTTCTTTTCCTCATCTGGGAAGCGGATGCTCTTGAATGGGATGGCCATCTCCACGGTATACCCGTTTTCATCGACTTTTCCGTCCGAATAGAAAACGGCATCCCAGCTGTCGTCCATATTGTCATTTCCACCCTCTTCCATACGAAGAAAATCCATCTGGATGCCTAGAGGATTCGCGCCAAACCAGAAAGCACGGCGCTTCTCATTAAACGTGTCAAGAGAAATGATCACCCAGTCATCATCAATGCAGTTGTCGCGCTGGGTCACACAATATCTCAGCTTCTTTGCATCGTCATCGAAAGCGCGGATGGCAACATAGAGATTTTTCTCGTTATAGCCGATATATGCCACTGTTTTTTGGGATGGTTCCCCGAGTTCTTTCGGGATAAACTGGCGGAAGTCCTCGATCTTCAGCGCCTCGTTCTCCCACAGAGGATTATCCAGCACCCCGTCGATCTTGGGCTCCTTGGAAAGCTTGGGGATCTCATTCGGAACCGCTGACTCCTGCTCTGTTCTGGGGAAAAGGGCAGAAGTGAAACCAAGATATATGCACAAGAACAATATGATTCCTGTCATCTTTTTCATAGCCTTACTCCTTGATAGATGTCATTCATCCATCCTCATATTGAATAAACGGAAATGACACCAAAAAAGTTTTCAGGTGAAGGGAATTGATTGAATCCTTTGATCCGGCTTCTTGCCGGTTCTCTCAGGAAATGCAGGGGAGAGGGATCATGATTTTTTCTTTGTCTTGGTCGGCGGGGAGATTTTGATGTTGGAGGAAAATTCCCAGGCATGAGAGGGTCTGTAAATTCCGACATCTTTATTCATCGAGGAAACCATAAAGGAATAGATGTTCCTGTGATAATCATAGGGATACCCGTCGGTTTTATGTGCGGCTACATTCAGATAGTAAATGCCGTTGATCAGATTGAGCTTCTCGATGCGGCAGACCACCTTTCCTTGTTTTTCGATAGACCTGGAGATAAAATCTTCACTCTGCGTGTTCGTTCCATAACAACAGAGTCCTTCCGAGTTGAAAATTCCGATGCCGAATACAAAATTTTTAATGCGGGAATACGATTCCACTTCCAATTCAATGATCATTCCTTCATCTGGAGAAAAAACATGTTTCTCGCGACCATCGGATCCCTTAAAGCGGACTTTTTTAATCTCGATTTCCCGCTTTCCCCATCTTTCTTCCCTGCGGGCATCCGAACGAGTTTCATCGCTTGCGTGTATTTGCTCCTCGATCTGCGGGCTTTTTTCGATTTTTTCTTCGATCGCTTGGTCCACACGCGCCTGGCGTTTTTCGAACTCCTCCTCCTGCTTGTCGAGGACATCCTGGAGATAGGAGTCCACAACGCGCTTTGGATCTCCGATGGTGACAACCTTTCCGTCTTTCAACCAACACACTCTGTCGCAGATCTTGATAACGGTATCCAGGTCATGACTGACGAAGAGGATGGTTTTTTTCTTGCGTTTGAAATCCCCTATCCGGTCGATGCATTTTGGAACAAAGGAGGCATCTCCGACTGCGAGCACTTCATCCACCAGGAGGATGTCAGGATTCACATTAATGGCGACAGAAAATCCCAGGCGCATGTACATTCCAGAAGAATAGGTTTTGACCGGAGCGTCTATAAAGGCCTCCAGCTCGGCGAACCGGACAATATCATCGTATTTCTCTTGGATCTCTTTCTTAGACAGTCCGAGCATGATGCCGTTGATAAAGACATTCTCCCGTCCGGTGATCTCTGGATGAAAACCCGCTCCCAATTCTATCAGTGCGGACACTTTTCCGTTCACACTTACTGAACCGGATGTCGGTTTTGTGATCCCGCTGATGATCTTTAAAAGCGTGCTTTTTCCTGATCCGTTCTCACCGATGACACCGAATGTTGTCCCTTTTTCTGCGCTGAATGTCACTGAGTCAAGGGCGGTAACGATCTCGTCCGGCTTGAGTGAGCGGAAGATATCCCCGCTCAACAGAGAGCTCTTGAAGGTCTTGAAGCGATGACGGGAAGAATATTTCTGGTAGTTCCTTGTCACCTTCTTGACATCAATTGCGACCACTCATACCTCCTCCGGAAAAGAATCACGCAGTTTATCGAAAATATAATATCCTGCCACACAAAGGAGAACGGAAAAGATGAAAGTCACTCCCAGTTTCTTCCATCGGATCATTTCTCCATAAAAGACGGCATTTTGATAGCCCGTCATGATGTGGGTCATCGGATTCAGATTCAGAAAGAACTGGAATGTTTTTGAGTTTTGAACAGGACCGAAGGTCATGGGATAGATGATGGGAGTGGCGAAAAACCAGAAGGTTATCAGGTTGGTAAGAATGTCTTTGATATCACGAAAATGGACCGTCAAGGCCGAGAGAATAAAAGCAAAGGCAAGAGAGAAGACGAACTGGACGATAATGATGAGAGGCAGGAATAAAATAAATGGCGTGTAAGATTTCCCGAGTATGGGAACGAAGACAAGCAGGATCGGAAGGCCGAAGAGGAAATGAACAAAATTGCTGGTGACCACGACGATGGGCAGCACTTCGGCCGGAAACAGCACTTTTTTTATAAGATTCCCTTGTACCAGGAGCACATTGGAGGATTCGGTGCAGGAGGCAGCAAACCAACTCCAAGGAAGAACCCCGCAGAAAAGGAAAAGAGCGTATAGCCAAGGCGATCCCCCGAATGCAGGATCGCGAGGTCCAATGAGGAGGCCGAAGACGATGGTGTAGACGATCATGAGAAGGAGAGGATTGAAGAACGACCATAAAAATCCAAGAACTGTTCCCCTGTAGCGTGCTTTTAGCTCGCGGCTGACCAGGTTTTGGATCAAGACCCGAAACTTATACAGGTCTTTTAAGTTCCTAAAGAGATTCGGCATGATTTCTCCCTGAAAAAATTGCTTCTGCTTCCGGTGTATGGTTCCCTTTCTCATCGAAGAGTACAAGAGAGGGGAGCTGGATCGGAGATTCGGAAGTACAATCCAACGCACAGAGAAAAAGGTTTGACTCTGAACCTCCCGTGGAACACACCGGTCTTGTAGAATGGATCCTCAGACGGGCTGAATCGGCTGCTTTGTTAAATTCCTCCTTCCTTTTCATGGGGAAGATAAAGTAGGCTCGCCCCGTTTGTTTCAAAAACTCGCTGGTTCGTTGCATTATATCAAATATATTACATTTTAGTTCATGTTTCGCAATAGATTTTTCCTCTAAAGAGCTCAAGTTCCCTTTGTTTTTTCTTATATAGGGGGGATTGGAAAAAACGACATCGAATTTCTTGGATGCCTGAAACGTCCGGAGATCTGCGCACACAATATGGATTTTCTTTTCCAGATGATTCATGGCCACATTCTTTTTAGCTAAGAGGACTAGCGAATTTTGGATCTCGATGGCAGTGATTGACCTGAAAGATTTTATGCTCAGAAGGAGAGATATGATCCCGTTCCCAGTTCCCATTTCAAGAAGGTCGTCTGATCTTTTTGTCTGGATGAAATCAGCGAGAAGTGGGGAATCCACCGAAAAGCGATATCCTCTCAGCGGCTGGAGGATGTGAATTTTTCCATGATAAAATGAGTCTCGGGTGAGATCCTCATCTTTCATGAATTCTCTCTTCAGAATCTTCTCCAGGTTTGGTGAACACGAGAACGCTGTCCGGAAGGATCTCGGCATACCCACCACTTACCGAGATCTCTTTTTTCCGGTTTCCCGCGTGGTAAGAAACCAACCCTTCTCCCAGCATGATCATGAGAGGCCTATGCCCGGGGAGGATTCCAAGATAACCTTCCGTGCATGGAATAAAGACCTCCTGGACATTTTCGTCGATGGCCTGATGGGTCGGAAAAAAAACGCGAAGATGGATCGTAGAGGGGAGTTCCTGGCTCATTCTGACTTCATTTCCTCTGATTTTTCCGCTACCTCGTCGATACCCCCGGCCATATAGAAAGCCTGTTCCGGTTTGTCATCATGAAGGCCTTCTGTGATCTCCTTAAAGCCTCTGATCGTTTCTGTTACAGGAACGTATTTCCCCTTGCGTCCCGTAAAGGCCTCAGCGACATTGAAAGGCTGGGATAAAAATCGCTGGGTCTTTCTTGCTCTGGCTACGACGAGCTTGTCCTCTTCGGAAAGCTCCTCGATACCAAGAATGGCGATGATATCCTGGAGGTCCTTGTAGCGTTGTAAAACTTCCTTTACTTGCCTCGCGACCTGATAATGCTCATCGCCAACAACACGGGGATCGAGAATCCTTGAATAAGAGGACAAGGGATCGACGGCAGGATAGATCCCTATCTCGGTCAGTGCCCTGGACAGGTTTGTCGTAGCATCCAGGTGGGAGAAGGTTGTGGCCGGTGCCGGATCCGTGAAATCATCGGCAGGCACATATATAGCTTGGACAGATGTGATAGAGCCCTTTTTCGTAGAGGTGATCCTTTCCTCCAGCTCTCCTAGTTCTGAGGCGAGATTCGGTTGATATCCAACAGCTGACGGCATCCTTCCCAGCAGAGCCGAGACTTCTGATCCGGCTTGTGTAAAACGGAAAATATTATCTATGAATAAAAGAATATCCTGGTTCATCTCATCCCGAAAATATTCCGCCACGGAGAGGGCAGTCAGGCCGACTCGGAGCCTTGCTCCCGGAGGTTCTGTCATTTGACCGAAAATGAGAGATGTCTTGTCAATGACACCTGATTCCTTCATTTCCAGCCAGAGATCGTTTCCTTCACGCGTCCTCTCGCCCACACCAGCAAACACCGAATATCCACCGTGTTTTTGGGCGACATTGTTGATGAGCTCCATGATGATGACCGTCTTTCCCACACCGGCTCCTCCGAACAGGCCGATCTTTCCTCCCTTGAGGAAAGGCTGAATAAGATCGATGACTTTTATACCTGTTTCAAACATTTCCAGCTCTGTGCTTTGCTCCTCAAGTGTAGGGGGTTGCCTGTGAATGGGGTAAGTCTTTTTTGCTTTGATAGGCCCCATGTGATCTATAGGCTCTCCGATGACGTTGATCACTCTTCCCAGAGTTTCCTCTCCGACAGGGACCCGGATGGGAGCGTCTGTATCTATGGCTTCCATTCCCCGCGCCAATCCGTCGGTTCGGTGCATGGACACGCATCTGACCTTGTCTTCTCCGAGATGATGTTCCACTTCTACGATGATATTCACGGGAGTGGGTGTGTCAAAGCCTTTGGAGGTGATTTTGACCGCGTTATAGATCTCCGGAAGTTCGCCTCCCTTGAATTCCACATCGACCACGGGTCCTATAACCTGAACGACACGGCCGGTCTTAGAGTCCTTTTCTTTTGTTTTTGACTTCGCCATTGACAACTCCTATTTTTTCTCCAATGCTTCGACAGCGGTCATGATCTCAAGCAGTTCGATCGTGATCATTGCCTGCCTTATCTTATTCAGCACGAGGGTCAGTTCATTGATCAGTTCACCTGCATTGTTGGACGCATTGTCCATTGCGATCATGCGGGCTGCATGTTCTGCTGCGACAGATTCGAAATACACATGACGGATCTGTTCTTTTACATAAAAAGGAAGGAGGGTTTCGAGAAAAGGCATGATGCCGGGATCCCATTCCAGGCCAATCGGTGGGTCTGTCAACTTCGATTGTAGCCGTGTCCTCAAGGGAACCTCGCAGGACAAGATGACCTCTTCTGGGATTATGGGAAGGATCTGGCTGACAGTGATCTTCGGGGAGAGGATAGATTTGAATTCATTGTAGATGGCATAGACCGCATCCATTCGGTTCAGAATAAAAAGCTGGATCAGATGCTGGGCAAGGCCATCGAGGTCTTCATCGGTGAAAGTATGGATCTCTTTCTCATAACTCCGGTCAACCGGGAACGAATTCTTAGAAAAGTGATGGATAGCTTTTTTCCCGATCAAAAGGAGTTTCACTTCTGTATCCTTCTTCTTTTCCTCGAGAAATGTGCTGGATTCTTCGAAAAGGTTCGAGTTGAAGGCCCCGCAAAGGCCCTTGTCGGATGAAATCACCAAACAAAGGATTTTTTTCTCTGTCCGTTTCGAAAGAAGAGGGTGGAAATCGGGCAAAGGAAGAGATGTGATCAGAGAAACGACTTCCGGGAACGCATGCCACATGATCCGCCCCTCCAGGACGGCTTTCTGTGCTTTCTTAAATTTGGCCGATGAGACCGTTTTCATCGCCTGCGTGATCTGCTGTGTGTTTTTCACGCTCTTGATGCGGCGTCTCAGGTCGATCAAAGCCGGCATTATTTCTGCTCCGTTGTCCCTTCTTCTTCCTGATATTCAGAGATAAAATTTTGTGTGAATTCTTCCAGGAGCTGGCTGATCCTGTCATCGAGATCGGCATCGATCTCCTTTTTTTTCTCCAGTTCTTTCAATATGACCTGATGTTCTTTTTCAAAAAAAGCATAAATGTCTTCTTCGTATTTTTTGATCATAGAGATCGCCACTTTATCTAAGAAACCCCGGTTGCCGGCATAGATGATCAGGGTTTGTTTTTCTACCGAAAGGGGTTCGTACTGGCCCTGTTTAAGGATCTCTGTCAAACGTTCTCCTCTTTTAAGCTGTGCTTCTGAGGCTTTATCCAGTTCTGTGCCGAACTGGGCGAAGGTGGCAAGCTCGCGGTATTGCGCCAGATCCAGGCGAAGTTTTCCTGCAACCTGTTTCATGGCTTTTATCTGCGCGTTCCCGCCGACGCGGGAGACAGATATCCCGACATTGATGCCTGGCCGGATCCCGGCATTGAAAAGTTCTGATTCGAGATAGATCTGTCCGTCAGTGATGGAGATCACATTGGTGGGGATATAGCCCGAGACATCCCCTGCTTGTGTTTCGATGATAGGAAGCGCTGTTAGAGAGCCTCCTCCATTTTCATCGTTGTACTTGGCTGCCCGTTCCAGCAGGCGGGCATGGAGATAAAAAACATCTCCAGGGTAAGCTTCCCTTCCGGGAGGACGTCGGAGCAGGAGAGAGATCTCGCGGTAGGCTGCCGCGTGTTTTGAGAGATCGTCATAGATCAAAAGAACATGCTGACCGTTATCACGAAAATACTCTCCCATGGCGCAACCTGAATAGGGTGCGAGGTACTGGAGGGGAGAGGGATCTGATGCAGAAGCGGACACAATAATGGAATAATCCATTGCTCCATATTCCTTGAGCACTTTATGGATGTAAGCGATCGTCGAATTTTTCTGTCCGATGGCCACATAAATGCATTTAACATCCTGTCCTTTTTGATTGATGATGGTATCGATGGCAATTGCCGTCTTTCCTGTCTGGCGGTCCCCGATGATCAGCTCCCGTTGACCTTTGCCGATGGGTATCATAGAGTCAATGGCCTTGATACCGGTTTGGAGAGGCTGTTTGACGGGAAGACGTTCAACCACACCGGGCGCCAGGCGTTCTACGATCATCTGGGCTTCCCCTTTGACCGGTCCTTTTTCATCCAGGGGAATCCCGAGCGGATTCACCACACGACCGATAAGAGACGGGCCGGATGGGACTTCCATGATCCGATGAGTGCGTTTTACAATATCGCCTTCTTTGATAAGGTGGCTTTCCCCGAGGAGAACGGTCCCCACACTGGTTTCTTCAAGGTTTAAGGCCAATCCAAAGACATCGTGGGGAAACTCGAGAAGCTCGTTATACATGACCCGGTCAAGCCCATAGACTTGAGCAATCCCGTCTCCAACAGATGTCACTGTACCGATTTCTTGAACATCGACTTCAGTCTGGTATCCTTGGATCTGACTTTGGATGATCTTACTGATTTCATCGGCTTTAATTTCCATTTTTTTATCCTTCACAAATTTTTTCTTTCAACCTCGCAAGGCCTCCTGCGATCGACACATCATAGATAATATTGTTCCTTTTTACCGACAGTCCCCCGATGAGGCTTGGATCGATTTTATAGTTGAGCGCGACCTCCCGCCCTTCTATCCGGCTGAGTTTTTGCTCCAAGCGTCCTTTCTGGGAGCTGGAAAGGGGAATGACCGAAGCGACTTCGAAAGTGGAGATGTCATGTTCCTCGTTCCATAAGTGGGGAAGAGTCTCGAGGATCTCTGGAAGAAGGGACAAACGGTCATTCTCTACCAGGAGTCGGATAAAACGAGCAGATATGGCAGACGACAAGCGGTTCTTTTTAGGCGAGAGGGGAAAGGACAGGATCTTATCCAGAAGCTCTTGTGTAATGGCAAGTCGTTTCTTGACAGGAAGAAAAGGTGTTGTGAGAAAGTGCTGGATCTCAGGTTTGGTCGTGAGAAGAGATTGAAACGCAAGAAGGTCCTTTTCCACTTGAAGATAATCCTCTTTTTTTTGTAGGGTGCTGAGTAGTCCTAAAGAGTATCTTTTAATCAGAACGCGTCGTCGCATAAAGCGCTCCTAATTTCTCTATCGACCTGTCTATAAAATCGGCTTGATCTTCCTCGTTGATTTTTCCCATGATTCGTTCCCGGGCAAGGCTTGTGGTCAACTCTGCCATATACTTCCTGAGCTCTTCCACTTCTTTCTTAGTATGCTGATCGATCTCCTGTTTTGTCAGCTTGATCAACTTTTCCTTTTCCCGAAGGCTTATTTGCGCGATCTCCTCCTTCAAACGCTTGCCCTGTTCGCTTCCCTCTTTTTTGATCGTCCCGATCTCGCGGGACATTTTCTTTAATCGATTTTTTGCTTTTTTAAGCTCTTTCTCCGCTTCTTTCTGGGATGATGCCGCTTCTGATAGAGACTGAGAGATCTCTTCAGACCTGTTTGCTAGAAAACGGGTGACCGGTTTTCTGAGAAGGAATGTCAGTCCTCCGAAGAGAATGATAAAATTCAAAAGCTTTCCGATAAAGGCTGTGCCATTTGAAGTGTGCGCGTTATGTGCTTCTTCGGATTGAGTCAGGGCAAAGACCGAGAAATGACATATGATTAAAATGGTGAACAGAACAACAGAAAAAACAGCCTTTTTTGACTGGAACCCTCTGATTCTCTTCAATTTATCACTCTTTTTTCGATCTTTTCTGCAAGACTTTTACTCTCATCTTCTAACTCTACCTTGACTTTCTCGACTTTTTTTTCGATTTGGACCTTTGCGTCTTCTATCTGCTTCCGGCATTCCTCCGAGATCTCTGCGATCATCTGTTCCTTTTCTTTCAAGGCTTTTTTTTCGAATTCATCGCGCTTGGCTGTGGCTTCGGCCTTGGCTGCTCGGATACTCTCTTCGATCTCCTTGACTGCTTTTTCATATTGGTCTTTTGCACTTTCAGAGGCGTTTCGTCTTGATTCGAGGAGTGACTTACGTTTGTCCATTATGTTTTGCAAAGGTTTATAAAATATCTTGATGAGGACGGCTAGCAGCACCCAAAAGATGAAGAACACGACCAACATGCTGATATCGATAGAAAGCATTTCAAATACGTCCTTTGATCATGAAACACAGTCTGTCCCACAGGGACAGGCTGTGCGGATCGCTTTTCCTGTTGATAAGGAAAGGTAATATAAACTGAACCATAAAATAAATCAATGACCTTCTTCTTGGAGCAATTTGAATACAACCTGGCATTATAATTGTTTCTCCCGGTTAACTCCTTTTAAAAATTTTTTGGCTTCGCCCACGAGAAAAAGGGAGCCTGCGATAAGAACGCATCCTTCATGATCTTTATTCGCACTTTCCTTTATGGACATGGCGAAGGCTCTCATCGGATCAGGTTCGATAGAAATTCTGTCATACCAGACGACCGGGATGATTTTCAATAATTCTTCGGGATGCGCTGCTTTCCGAAAAGGAAAACGAGTCAGGATGATCTTTTCCGCACAGGGGAAAAGAATTTCTGCGATCTCAATGATCTTTTTGTCGCGTTTAGCAGCGAAAACCAATGTGAGCGGCGAAGGCAAAAAATCCTCGATGTATTTCTTTAACGCCTCAGCGCCTTCAATATTATGGGCACCATCAAGGACAATCAAAGGACTTTGGGAAATTTTTTCAAGCCGGCCCTCCCAAAGAGTTGATTCGATGCCTTGGATCATGGTTTCTTTTTTTATAGGGCGCCAGATCCTGGAAAGCTCTTCGGAAACCGTGATGGCCATCGCTGCATTTTTCCCTTGATGCAAACCTGGCAATGAAGGTGAATAAACATATTTATCTTTATCGGTATGGAATTCGAAGGTATATCGATCAGGTGTCTTTTTTGCTGAAAAAGTGTGTGGGGGCGAGAAAACCTCCTTTACATCAGACTTCAATGAAGAGGCTCTTTCTTGGATAATGTTTCGTGCGTTCTCAATTTCCACTCCGCTTATAACAGGCTTTCCTATTTTTATGATCCCCGCTTTTTCATAAGAGATCTCTTCTATCGTGCTGCCCAGAAATTCCTGGTGCTCGGGGGATATGGTGGTGATGACCGACAGGAGAGGCGTAACGACATTCGTCGCATCAAAACGGCCCCCCATTCCCACTTCGAGAACAGCGATATCAATATTTTTTTTTTGATAGTAAAGAAACGCCAGGCAAGTCAGAGTTTCGAAATAGGTCGGATGAGAACTCAATCTCCCGGATGTTATCAGTTCGGTTATCTTTTCTCTTAGATAAGAAACGCACAGGCAAAAATCTTTCTGAGAAATATCTTCTTCTCCGATCCGGATCCTTTCTTTCACATGGATAAGATGTGGAGAGGTGTAGAGTCCGGTTTGATAACCGCTTAGCGTGAGGATCCTGGCAAGCATGGCACAGACAGAGCCCTTGCCGTTGGTTCCTCCGACCAGCACAGAAGAATACTTCAGATGTGGATCATTGAATTGAGAAAGAACTGTTCGAACGTTGTCCAGGCCGAATTTGATCCCGAGTATTTGTACCTGTTCCAGGTACTCCAAGCACTCGTGATAATTCATTTAGGGAGATTCAGAAAAAGTCGTAAAACATTTATCAGGTAATCACGAAGATTTTTTCTTTCGACCACATCGTCGAGCATTCCATGCTCCAATAGGAATTCAGATCGCTGGAATCCTTTTGGGAGCTTTTGTTTTATGGTTTGCTCTATCACACGAGGTCCTGCAAATCCGATCAGAGCGTCAGGCTCGGCGATATTGATGTCTCCCAACATGGCATAACTTGCGGTTGTGCCTCCTGTTGTCGGGTCGGTCATCACAGATATATATGGAATGCCGGCTTCCTCCAAACGGGCGATGGCCTGACTTGTTTTCATCAGCTGCATAAGAGAGAGGATTCCCTCCTGCATTCTTGCCCCTCCGGAACATGAAATGACGATCACAGGAAATCTGTCTTCAAGAGCTCTCTCGAAAGCCCGGGTCACTTTTTCTCCGACGACAGAGCCCATACTTCCTCCCATGAATGTAAATTCCATGGCGGAGATGATCACATCCAATCCGTCGATCTTTCCTTTGGCAGTGATAACCGCATCCGGCAGAGACGTTTTCTTTTGATTCTCTTGGAGCCGGACCGAATATTTTTTCAGATCTTTAAACTTCAGGGGATCAAGAGGATAAATGTTTTCATCGATCAGTTCGAATTGTCCTACGTCAAAAAGCAAGTTAAATCGGTCTATTGCTGAGAGCCGGAAATGAAATTGACAGGAGGGACATACATATTTGTTGTCCATAATGTCCTGTTTGTACAGGATCCGGCGGCAGGAATTGCATCTTGTCCAGATATCAGCCATCTATTTCCTCAGGTTGCGTCTCTTCACTTTTTCTGTTCTGAAATTCACCTGATAGTATAGGATTCATGCACATAATTCAAGATGTTCTGGCCGTGTTGTTACATGCTTGTCTTTGGCCCTATTCTTTTGGACCGGAGTGTGCGCGCTGTCTTTCCTTGAGCTGATCGGAAAGCATCTCGATGACTTCCCTTGGGGAAGGGAGGTCTTCATCGATATCGGGTTCATCCGATAATAGCCTTGTCACAGAAGCGAGAAGTTTTTCTTCATCGTAAGGTTTTTCGAAATAGTCGGCTGCCCCGAAAGACCGGAGAGCCTCGTTTTTGTATTGTGCTCCTTTATATAAGCCGGTTACGATGATGATCGGAATACTTCCTTTTGTTTCTTCGTTGATCTTGCTGGTCAGGTCAAATCCATGGAGTTTAGGGAGCATGGCTTCCAAAACGATAAGATCAGGTTTTTCCGTTTTGTATTTTTCGTAGGCTAACTGGCCGTCAGTCGCGGTGATAACTTGCATCTTGTGTGTAGCAAAGATTTTTCCCAGAGATTTTAGACTTTCCCTGTCATAATCAGCAACCAGGACTTTTTTGGATGGCATTTCGCTTAACCATATTAAATCATTTTTTTCTTTGTAAAGAAAGGCAGCGTTCCTGAATTTGTTGCTTTAGTCCATATAACCGAGGCTTTGGAGGTACTGTTTGATCTTTTCCATATCTTCCGGTGCGACATCTTTGGTGATCGGGATATGGGCCAGGGGATGCTTATTTTGTCCCCAAGAGATTCTGTGCCAGGCTCGTTCATGGATGTAGTAGAATGTTATCTTTGCCAGTACCTCGAATAAACCCACGCCCAATGAAGTCAAAGCTTCTCCTGTGAATATATAAACGATGACTATGGTGGTCAGTGTGGCCACGACACGCCAGCTTATGGCTTTGATGACCGTTCTGGTATGGGACTCTTTTGCGAGACTTTTTTTCTTTTCAGCCATTTTGTTCTCCTGGCGGGTATTATACACATAATGTTATGTATGGCAAGAGGGGAAAAAGGGAATTTTCCGCCTGAAGATCAAGCCTGTGGAGTCCGATTTCCTCTGTGTCTTTCTTTTACAAATCCAGGAATTATGGTATAGTTGCCTGGATGAAAAATAGCATCCCAGTCGATATTTCCCTCATCATCCCTGTCTTTAATGAAGCGGAAAATATCAAAGTACTCCATCAAGAGATCGTAGAAGCTTGCAGACAGCTTAACAAAAAATATGAGATCATTTTTGTGGATGATGGAAGCTGGGATGAATCCTTCATTGTTTTAAAAGAGATCCATAAAAACGACCGAAGTGTGAAAATCATCCGGCTGAGAAAAAACTTCGGCCAGACTCCCGCTCTAGTTGCAGGATTTGACCATGCACAAGGCAGCATTATCATCACCATGGATGCAGATCTCCAGAACGATCCTAAAGACATCGGCCTTCTGCTGCAGAAGATAGAAGACGGGCACGACATCGTCAGCGGCTGGAGACGGAGAAGAAAAGATAAATTTTTTACCAGACGAATTCCTTCCGGGATAGCCAATTGGCTCATTTCTCGGATCACTCGAGTGAAACTGCATGACTATGGATGCACTTTGAAGGCATTTCGAAAAGAGATCATTGATAATATACATCTCTACGGCGAACTGCACCGTTTCATCCCTGCCATCGCCAGCAACATGGGAGTCTCCATTGCAGAGATCGAGATCAACCACAGGCCCCGTCGTCATGGAAAATCAAAATACAACATCTGGAGGTTTCCCCGGGTTATATTAGATCTGCTGACTGTGAAGTTCTTACTCAGTTATTCCACCCGTCCTCTGCAGATTTTCGGTCTGATCGGATTGGTTATGGGTATTGCCGGAATGGTTCTGGCCCTGATCCTTTCCTACCAGCGCCTCTTTCTTCAAATCGGCCTCAGTAACCGGCCTCTTCTCCTTTTGTCGATCCTGCTGATCCTCATCGCTTTCCAGTTCATCACCTTGGGGCTGCTGGCCGAGATAATGGTCCGCGCTTATCACGAATCTGTGGATAAACGCATCTATTTTATCCGGGAAATTGTCGATTCTGATTCTGATGAAGACGGATAAAGCCTCCAATTCCTTGCGGATCTTGATGCTGGCCCCCCAACCTTTTTTCCAGCCCCGGGGCACCCCGATCAGCGTGTTTTTCCGGCTGAAAGCTCTTTCCGATCTTGGACACCAGGTCGATCTTGTTACGTATCATATCGGAGAAAACAAGAAGTTCAAGAACCTGAGGATCTTGAGGATCCCGAATATCTTCGGCATCCGTCACATCAAGATCGGTCCTTCCCTGGTAAAGATTCCATTGGATCTCCTCCTCTTTATGAAAGCGTTGTGTCTGGTCTTCCGAAAAAGATACGATTTGATCTTCTCACATGAGGAAGCGGGATGGTTCGGAGTCTTCCTGGCGGCGATAAAAAAGATACCTCATGTGTATGATATGCATTCCAGTCTTCCCCAACAGTTGGAAAATTTTCAATTTACGAGGTCTGCATGTGTCATCAAAACCTTTCGCCTGCTGGAAAAGAAGGTGCTGAAAAATTCGAGGTCCATCATTGTTATCTGTCCAGACCTTTTTCATCTTGTCGAAAAAAAAGGTCACAGGGAAAAGACATTTCTCCTGGAGAATTTCATTGATTTCGACCTCCCGGAAACTCCCGATGAACAGGTTTTTCCCCAGAGAAAGAAATATGCTGATAGTAACGAAAAAATCGTGCTGTATGTGGGTAATTTTCAATCCTACCAGGGGATTCCCCTTCTTCTGGAAACGGCATCCCGGCTAAAGGAGGACCCCGTCGTTTTCCTCCTTGTCGGAGGAAATGGCCGGGAGCTGGCCCATGTTAAAGATAAGGTGAAAGAAATGAATCTTGACGATACGGTCATTTTCACAGGTCAAGTCCCCCCAACTCGTGTTCCTCTTTTTATCCAGCTTGCGGATGTTCTTGTGTCTCCGAGAACTGCGGGAACGAACACACCTTTGAAGATCTATTCCTTTCTAAAATCAGGCATCCCCCTCGTCGCCACCCGCCTCTGGACCCACACTCAAGTCCTTGACGATAAAATTGCGCTTCTGGTTGAACCAGAACCGGAAAGCATGGCCCAAGGGATCCGAAAAGCCCTTTTTGAGAAAGAAGGGGGAAAGAGAGCAGAAGAGGCCAGGGCCCATGCAGAAAATAACTACACTTATGCTCGTTATTGCGAGATTCTGACACAGGTTCTCGAGTCTGCGATTCGAACAGGCGGTGATGGATAGAATGAGAGTCGCATTTGTCACAGGGGCGTCGGGTTTTATCGGGAGCCACCTTGTTGAGAGATTGATCCATGAGGGATGGGCCGTACGTGCTCTGGTGCACAAGAAAGATGTCCCCCCCAAAAAAGGGCTCGAGATCATACCTGGAGATATGGATGATATTGAACTCATGAGAGAAGCGATGAAAGGCACTGACGCCGTTTTTCACCTGGCTGCTGCCTTAGGCTCTTCGATCATCCGCAGGCAGGAATTCAGCCGCATCAATGTTCTTGGAACGAATGTGCTTCTGAAAGCTGCAGTCGATGCTGAAATCAAGCGGGTCGTCCATTTCAGTTCGGCGGGTGTCCTGGGCAAGGTTGACTCCAACAATCCGGCAGGTGAGGACTCCCTCTTGAATCCTCAGAATGTCTACGACCGAACAAAACTTGAGGGAGAAAAAGCGGCTATCCGGTCTTTGGATGCAGGCTTGGATGTCGTTGTTATTCGCCCCGGATGGGTTTACGGCCCGGGGGATAGACGCACGTTCAAATTGATCCGGGCCATAGCAAAAAAGAGATTTTTTCTTGTCACTAATGGAACCGCACGGCAGACGCCTGTGAATGTCTATGATCTGATCACGGGCGTTCTTCTCTGTTATGAAAAAGGGATAAAAGGAAATGTGTATCATATCGCCGGAGGAGAAGTGCTGACGGTCAAAGAGATGGTGATGACGATCGCTTCAGCCGCCGGGACGTCCATCCCGAAATTCAATCTGCCTCTTCTCCCTGTAAAAGGCCTTGCCTGGTTCTTGGACCGCGCATTTACTCTTTTCAATAGAGAAGCCCCTCTCACACCCGGGAAGCTTGTTTTTTTCACTCATCCCAAACCGCTCGATATCCATAAAGCTCGAACAGAGCTGGATTACAGCCCTGGCATCTCATTCCGAAAGGGGATGTTTGATGCCTTGGCCTGGTACCGAGAACAAGGATGGCTTGATTAGTATTTCTCCTCGATTCTTTATATAATACGTGCCTTTATATAAAACGAGGTTTCATGTATGGACAAAGAAAAGGTCGGCGGTTTCTATGATGTGGTATGGACAGAATATGTCCCTGAATACAAAGCTTCGGAAAAACATTGGGAGATGTTTTTCAACGAACAAGAGGTGAAAGGGAAGAGTGTTCTTGATGCTGGGTGCGGTACTGGCATATTCAGCATCATTTTTGCCAATAAAGGGGCGGCCCAGGTCACCGGGATCGATATCAGCGAAGGAAGCCTTTCTACCGCTAGCCGGCTGAAGGAAAAGTCCAAACTGACCCATGTCCATTTTCAGAAAGAAGACATGCTGACTCTTCCTTTTTCGGATGAGAACTTTGATATCGTTTGGGCCTGGGGCACTGTCCATCACACCACAGATCCTTTGAAAGCCATTGACGAGCTGATCAGAGTGTTGAAAAAAGGAGGAGTCATTTTCCTTGCAATTTATAAAAAAACCAGGCTCACATTCCTTCATGAGTGTATCCGGAGAACTCTGGTCAAAACACCGAAAGGGACATGGACAACCCTTTCGAAGATAATGGCTTTATTTCTTGCTCCTGTGGTGTTTTTGTTTAAGAGAAGAGAAAAATCTCGCAAAGGAGAAAAACTCGAAGAACTTATCCTCGACTGGTATTTTGTTCCTATCCGGCATTACTACAGACCTTCGGAGATCCAGGCCCTTCTTGAGAAGAAGAGGTTTAAGATCGAGAAGTTCCTGCCGGCCTCGGGCCGGTTCGACAGCTCATCGAACTTCATATACAAAGCCAGAAAAACCTGATCGATATTGCAAGAGGATGTTCCCAGGAAAATATTCATGCTTAGATCTGATGATCTCGGTCTGGTTGACTTTGCCCAACTCTCCTGGTATTAGTTGGTTACATCTGTCAGATTCTCGCGGCCAGGATCGGTCATGAAAGAAAAAAAAGAACAAAAATTCAAAAAAGTCATTGTGGTCATGCCTGCTTTTAACGCAGCTGCCACCTTGGAAAAGACCTTTGAGGATATTCCGAAAGGGAGTGTGGATGAGGTCATCCTGACAGACGATTGCAGCTCTGACACGACTGTCGAAATCGCCAAGAAACTCGGCCTGACTGTCATCCAGCATGACCATAACAAGGGATACGGAGCCAATCAAAAGACATGTTATGAAGCGGCTTTGAAAAACGGGGCGGATGCCGTGATTATGATCCATCCTGACTACCAATATGACAGCAGGCTCATCCCGTTTGCTCTCGGTTTTTTATCCACCGGCATCTGCGATATCATAATCGGATCAAGGATACGGAGCCGCCGGGAAGCCCTCGACGGAGGCATGCCTCTGTATAAATACATCAGCAACCGTTTTTTAACCATCATCGAGAATGTCGTTTTAGGTCAGAATCTCGGTGATTTTCACTCTGGATTCCGGGCATACTCCCGGGGTGTTCTTGTGTCTGTTCCTTTTAGAAAAAATTCAGACGACTTTGTGTTTGATACCCAGTTCTTGGCTCAAGCAGCGTATCTGGGATTCCGGATCGGAGACATACCCATTCCCACCCGGTATTTCGAGGACGCTTCCTCAATCAATTTTATTCGAAGCACAAAATACGGACTCCAGACCCTGCTCATCATGTTAAAGTTTATTCTGCAAAAAAGCGGGTTGTTACGATTCAAACTATTTCCTCCTGTCAGGGGAAGCAAGCGGTGAGAAAAGACATTTCTGCTTTTTGTATTCTCCTACTTTTGTTGATTCCGCTGGGCTGTTCCAAGCAGGAAAAGACCGCAATCATCCGCCTGGTCGACCGTCTTGATGAGAAAAACCTCCTAAGCAGTCCTCTCATCGCGTATGCGGATGATCCCCGTATCTTCGAAAAGGAAAATCCCGCTGTTTTTGAGGTTGCAGACAAATTTGCTCTTCTCGATGAAGGTACAGGGAAAAATCCTTTTCTCATCAAGAAAAAAATGCCTCTGGGTCTTGTCGAGCACAACACCCTTTTCGCCCCGCCTGAAAGTCATTTTTCATTCCCTGTAAAGATACCTGAGAATGCGTTCCTGGAATTTGTCTATGGCATCAGAAAAGACAGCCGGCTTGCCCAGGAAAATAACAAAAAAAGAAACACCCGTTTTATGGTTTCTCTTCGAATGGGCGATGAAACCGTAGAATTGTTGAATAAAACCCTCAGCCTCTCTTACCATCAGGACCTTGCATTTGATCATAAAAAGATAGACCTTTCTTCTTTTGCTGGAAAATCCGTCACCCTCCATCTTTTGACAAGAGGAGATAAAGAATCTCTCGCCTGTTGGTTCAATCCTGTGATATTCACTCCCAAAAAAACTCCCCGGAGTGTGATTCTTATTTCTCTTGACACACTCCGGCCGGATCATCTGGGATGCTATGGATACTCCAGAGATACGAGCCCTCATATCGATCGCCTGGCGGAAGATTCGGTTCTTTTTGAGAATTGTTTTGCCACCTCTCCGTGGACGCTTCCTTCACATGTTTCTCTCCTCACAGGACTGAACTGCAATAACCATCAGGTCTATCAATCCGACGAAAAAATGGATCCTTCAATCCCTACTTTGGCTGAATTCTTAAGAAAACACGGGTTCTTCACGGCGGCCTTTACTGGGGGGGGATATGTCAGCGCTAAATACGGATTCAGCAAAGGGTTTGATTCTTATCATATGCGGGGACGCATTCAGTCTGCGGAATCAGCCCAGGTTATTGCCGATGCAGCTTTGAATTGGATCGACCGGCACAAGGACCGGGATTTCTTTCTTTTCCTTCACACATACCAGATCCACAATCCGTATAACTCTCCGGCTCCTTTCAATAAAATGTTTTTGGACGACGACCATACCTATGACCGGATCGATATGGTCCCTTTGGGTTTCAACCATGAAAAGAGATTCATGCCTGTTTCCTCCAGGATGAGGGAAAATTTCATCGCTCTCTATGATGCGGAGATTCGGTATACAGACGAAATTTTTATCCGTCCCCTCGTAGATAAATTGATCGATCTCAACCGCTACGCCGATTCTCTCATCATCCTGACATCCGATCATGGGGAGGAGTTCTACGAACATGGGGCATGGCTCCACACCCATAGTGTCTACAACGAAACCATTCAAATACCGCTCATCATCAAGTATCCGGGTTTGGAGAATTCTGGGGTGAAGGTGAAAAAATTCGCCCGTCTGGTGGATATTATGCCTGCCGTCCTCGAAGAGTTCAAGATCAACTATCGGGGGATCTATCTAGACGGAAGCGGTCTGAAAAAACTCATAGACTCTGACCTGAGAGAAGAGAATATCATAGAAAGAGTATTTCTCGCAGAACTGGCTTACAATGCTTCGAGGAATTTTCTTCCCAAGAAAATAGCCATGAATCAAGATCACAGCAAGTTGATCATCCATGACGATTTCCCGCCGGAATTCCTGTCTTTTTTTCAATATCCTCCTCCTTCCAGGCAGAGAGTAGAGAATTTTGACCTCCTGAGGGATCCGCAGGAAAAAAACGATCTTTCGATCCAATCTCCCGAACTCACAAGACAAATGGTTGAATATGTCCTGGATGCTTACAGACAACATCGCCTGACGTCATCAGAGAAGATGGAGGTGGATGAACAGATCGTGGAACAACTCAAAGCCCTGGGGTATATCCGGTGATCCTGATTTGGTGAGTGGATCCTCCTGTTCTTATTGAAAAGAGTACCCATAATATATGACCTGTTCCGGTCTTGCGATGTCCCCAAGCGAGAGTGCGTTGACTTCGATGGAGTGACCGGATATGATACCTAAAAAAAAACGGCAGAAACCATGCGCCTCAAACTTCATACAAAGATCTTCATCGGATTGATCCTGGGAGTTGCCGCCGGCCTCCTGTTCGGAGAAAAAGCTAGGATCATCGAACCCATTGGCACTATCTTTCTGCGGTTGATCACCATGATCGTTGTCCCGCTTGTGCTGGTTTCTCTCATGCTGGGAACTGCAAGTTTGGGCAATCTTCGAAAATTAGGGAGAATAGGGCTCAAGACCATTGTCTATTTCTCTATCACTACCATGATCGCCATAACCATTGGGCTCTCTCTGGCCAACATCGTCAAGCCCGGCGAAGGGCTCAATGAAGAGGTGAAAGCCGAACTATACAAGAGCTATGAAGACAGAACATCCATCTCCATCCAGAGGATGGAAGAAAAACCCTCTGCGATAGATATCATCACCCGCATCGTCCCGACAAATCCGATCCAGTCATTGGTTGAAGGAAATATGCTTCAGGTCATTTTCCTTGCTCTTTTATTCGGTACAGTCCTGACGCTGATCAAAAAGGAAAGAGCCGCCCCTGTGCTCAGGCTTCTTGAGGGTCTGAACGATGCAATCATCCAGGTAGTCCATGTTGCCATGAAGCTTGCCCCTTACGGCGTTCTGGCTTTGATCGCAGCGGTGATTGGCCAGTACGGCGTCAATATCCTTGTCACCCTTTTGAAATATTCTCTCGTGGTGATCGGAGGACTCGCCATATATACACTGGGTATAAACACCCTCACGGTCGGAATTTTAGGGCGCACCAATCCCTGGCGGTTTTTCCAGGCAACCAAAGAAGCCATGATCATCGCTTTCAGCACGTCAAGCTCCAACGCGGCTCTTCCGGTCAGCCTGGAATGTGTTGAACACATTGGGGTTAAGAGAGAATACTCCAGTTTCGTGATCCCTCTGGGCGCGACGATCAACATGGATGGGACAGCCCTCTATCAGGGAGTGGCGGCACTTTTCATTGCCCAGATCTATGGGATTCCTCTGGGTTTGGGAGACCAGGTGACCATCGTTCTTATGGCGACCCTGGCATCAGTCGGAGCGGCAGGGGTTCCGGCAGCAGGGATCATCACCTTGGCCATGGTCCTCAAACAGATCGGAGTTCCCCTCGAAGGGATCGCGCTCATTCTCGGTGTGGATCGCTTTTTAGATATGTGCAGAACCACCACCAATATTATCGGAGATATGGCTTGTTCTGTGTTCATCAAAACATCTGAAGTACGAAGATCAACATGAGTACGCCCGGTTATTGGCTGCGTCTTCTGCAGCTCTTTCATCATTACCGAAAAAAATCCTCCCGTTTGCCTTATCTCCCTGTTCGTCTATGGATAGAATTGACAAGCGAATGCAACTACCGTTGTGTCATGTGTCCCAACAAAGACCTAAAGGAAAAAGACATAGGATACATGACACTCGATCTCTTTAAAAAGATCATAAACGAAGCAGCGAATTTTGTGTATGAGATCAACCTGGCTCACCGGGGAGAATCCCTGCTTCATCCCAGGATTTTGGATGCCATCTCTTATGCCAAGGAAAAGAAAGTGGTCACCCGCCTTCATACAAACGGATCTCTTCTGACAGAAACTGTTTCCCGGAAGATCCTGGACAGCGGGCTTGACCGCTTGTCTTTCTCGTTTGACGGTTATGAGAAAAACACATATGAAAAGATCAGAAAAAACGGTGATTTTGAAAAGACAATCACCAATATCGTCCGGTTCTTAGAGATAAAAAAAGAAACCGGTTCAAGGAAACCCGGGACAGCCATTGAAGTCATCAACTTTGATTCTATAAAAAAAGGGGATCCTCATAAAAAGAAAGAGTTCACACGCAGGTTTGAAAACCTTCCTCTGGATAGCTTTATCATGAAAGAGTTGCACAACTGGGGAGGAGAGCTCAAGCAGAAGAGAGGTAAAGACGCCTACACTGTCTGCCCGTTTCCCTGGAATGCTCTTATCATCTGTTGGGATGGATCCGTTCTTCCCTGCACGCAGGATTTCTTCAATATCAATGTTGTCGGGGACATGAATACTTCTACCCTTCGGTCCATCTGGAACGGTGATAAAATGGTCAGTTTAAGAAAAGACCTGGCAAAAGGCCGGGCGGCAAACTTGAAACCCTGTTCGGGATGTGACCGGCTATGGAGAAAAGGGATTTTCGGCGTTCCCAGAGAATATCTTTGGAAGTTCCTCACTAAGCGCATGCCTTGAGAATGAAGAAAATTTTTCTCTTCTGATTTTTAACTCAGCGATGACAGTTCAAGCGGCTGCTTGGAATTCAGTCTTGACGTTTTTTTATCTTGATGGCAGGATTGCCCAGCGCGATCGAGTATTCAGGGAAGGATTTGCTCACGACCGATCCAGCCCCGGCAATGCACCCCTTGCCTAAAGTCACTCCATCCACAACTGTCACCGAAGCCCCGAGCCAGCAATCTTCTTCGATCTGGATCCCTCCTTTTGTAAATGAAGGCTGGAACATGATCGGGGTATCTGTCCGATCGAACGTATGATTGCCTCCAGCCACAAGATAGCAATGTCCGGCGAGAAATGAATATTTGCCTATACGGATCTTTGTTTCTGAAAAAAGCGAGCAATTTGCAGATATATTGACATAGTCTTCAATATGGATCGAGCCTTCCTTGCAGCTGAGATTGGTGTTGCGTCCGATAATGACATTTTTTCCGATAAAGATCCCCTGGTTATTGTCTCCTTTAGCGTCTAAAACCGCATAATCATCGATGTAGGAATTGTCATCGATACTGATCTTATGAGGATGCCGGATGGTGATATTTCGCCCGAAAGCAACTCCCTTGCCGATGTTGTTAAAAAGCAGGGGGTAAAAGATCTTTCGGAGAAATATCCCGACTGCTCCGGGCAGGCAGGAGAAAAAAAACACAATGATTTCATATTTGAGAAATGCCCAGATTCCCGGCTTGCCGATGAAAAGACGTTTGTATTTGTGAGAGGAAGATGTCTTCTCATCCATCAATAGTTTCTGGACGCTTCCCCGGTGTTTCTCATCGGAATCATTCATGGATGATGTTATCTTACGTTAAAATTTCTTGAGAATCAACCGGCCTCTCACCCGCCGCTCAAAAAGGTATTCCCTTGCCCGTCTACCCTGTTTCCGATTGACCGGGATATTTCGCTGTGCTATAAATTGGGGAAGTGCTGGCCCTGGGAAACCGAAACCGCTCCAGAGCAGCTGAGATATAATTTGATGTGTCCATTAAAAAGAGATCCTGAAATAAAACGCATCCTCATCATTGGAGCCGGTGAGGCGGGCCGGATGGTGGCTAACGAGGTTGCCGAATCTCCTGAACTCGGAATCGAGATCATCGGATTTTTGGATGATAACCCTGCTTTGCATGGAGCTACCGCAGAGGGCATCAAGATATTGGGTTCCTCAGATCTTTTGCCAAGCCTGTCGAGCCGTGAGAGAATTGATGAAGTCATCATTGCCATCCCCAGTGCGGAAGGGCCCGTCGTGCGCCGCCTTCTCCAGCTTTGCCGGGAAGCAAAACTTCCCCTCAAGATGGTTCCCGGCATCCGAAAGATCATCAAAGGGGATGCTCATTTCAATCAGCTCCGTGCCATCAATCTTGAAGATCTTCTCGGACGGGAAACCGTGGACCTGGTGGTGACTCCGGTCAGAAAGCTCTTGAGAGGAAAAAGGATTCTCATCACTGGCGCCGGAGGGTCCATCGGGAGCGAGATAGCCCGGCAGGTAGCAGCCATGAAACCAGATTTCCTCGGCCTTCTCGGCCGGGGAGAAAATTCGATCTTCGAGATCGAGAACGAAGTGCAGGAGCTCTTTCCTGCAGTGAACACAGAGGGCATCATCACAGACATCAGAGACGAGAAAGGGCTGATGAAGGTGGCCTCGAGGATAAAACCGCATGTCATCTATCACGCAGCTGCTCATAAGCATGTGCCTTTTATGGAAAAATTTCCGAGGGAAGCTTATATAAACAATGTGCAGGCTACGAGAAATGTGATCCGTATGGCCAAGCGGGTAAAAGCAACCCATATGGTCATGCTATCTACTGATAAAGCTGTCGAGCCTGTCAATGTGATGGGGGCAAGCAAAAGACTTGCAGAGATCCTGATGCTGAAAGCGCAAGAAGACAACACCGGAACCCGTTTTCTGTCGGTTCGGTTCGGAAATGTCTTGGGAAGCCGGGGCAGCGTTGTTTCCCTTTTCTTGAAACAGATCGAGAGAGGACGGCCTGTGACCGTGACCGACTCCGAGGCGACACGGTACTTCATGACCATAAAAGAAGCCAGCATGTTGGTGATCCAGGCCAGCTCGATCGGCAAAGGCGGAGAGATATTCATACTAAACATGGGTGAAAGGATCGAGATCATGGAACTGGCCCGCACTCTTATCCTCCTTTCCGGGTATGAGCCGGACAAAGATATTCATATCGAATTCACCAAGCTCAGGCCGGGTGAAAAACTTCATGAGGAGCTGATGGCCTCATCCGAGGCGGATGTCAGCGAGCTGGGGATCCAGCTGGTGACTCTCAGACCGAAACTTCCACATGATCTTGATCTGGATTCATTTCTGGAAAGCATGGACCAGCTTACCGATGAAGGAAAGGAAAAAGAAATCGCCAAATACCTTCTGGATTTTGCACACAAGGTGGAGAATCATCAGTGAGTTATGCTCAGCTCCCTGCTCTTGAGGGGGGATCACCGGTCCGTAAAGAATCCTTGCCATTTTACAGGACGAGTCATGGAGAGGAAGAATTTCAGTCTGTGCTTGACACTCTTCGTTCCGGGTGGCTGACGGTTGGGCCGAAGACATCTGAATTCCGGAAAGAATTTCTCCTTCACCTGGGATTGGATCATGGAGTGCCTGTAAACAGCTGCACGTCTGCCATGTTCCTGGCCTTGAAGGTTCTTGGACTGAAGCCGGGAGACGAAGTCATAACCAGCCCCAACACATTCACATCTACGGTCAGCGTTATCCACCACACCGGCGCTGTGCCGGTTCTGGCAGATATCGAGGAGACAACCTTTGGACTCGACCCGGAAGCGACAAAAGCTGCCATTACAGACAGAACACGGGCCATACTGGCAGTTCATTATGGTGGCCAGCCCTGTTACATCGAAAAAATACTGGATCTGGTGAATTCTCATGACCTGTTCCTGATCGAGGATGTGGCGCACAGTTTTGGGGCCAGATTGGACGGAAACCACATGGGTCGATTCGGTCATTTCGGCGCATTTTCTTTTTATGCCACAAAGAATCTGAGCACGGGCGAGGGTGGATTTCTCACCTGCCGGACCGAGGCCATGGAGAAAGAGGCAGCCCTGATGGGTTTTCACGGGATGGGAAGGGATGCTTGGAAGCGTTATACAGACCGTGGAAGCTGGTATTACGAGGTCGATCGGTTCGGATATAAATTCAATATGAGCGATATACAGGCTGCCCTCGGGCTTGTTCAACTGCGGCGAGCGGAGGAACTTCTTGAAAAAAGGACTCTTATAGCTGACCGGTATCATAAAGCCTTCGGTTCTGAAGAAGCGCTGGCCGTTCCTCAAACACGAGAAAATGCCCTGCACTCCTGGCATCTCTTTGTTCTGAGGCTCCGTCCGGATGCTCTCCGCATCCACCGCGACCATTTCCTGAGGGCTTTATCCGCAGAAGGGATCATTCCCAGCCTCCATTTTATCCCCATCCACCATCACCCTGTCCATAATCAATTTTTCGGAGATATCCGCTCCCGGCTCCCTGCAGCGGAACGATTCTACCAGAGCTGTTTTTCGCTTCCCCTGTTTCCGAGTATGGAAGATGAGGAGATCGGCCAGGTCATCGAGGCCGTTCTGAAGCTTGTCCGGTACTACAGGTTTTGATCTTAGCCCTGAACCTAAGTCGTTCATTCTGGCCGAGAAGACCCATTTTATCCCCATGTGACCCCCATGTGATTCATTTGACAAAGAGTGCTCTATTCACTATATTACCTTTTTCATTCGGCGTTTAAATGTGTGGGAAATTTTCGATCGATGGATCGATGATAACCGATCAAAACAGATTGCCCTGAAAGAACATGATGCTCCATAAAAAAACCTTTTCGCCTCGACATTTCCGGAATCGCTTTAAACTGGTCCGGAGCTATTTCAAAAAAGACTCCTTATGTGCGGGATTTCCTGTAGAGCTGGCCATAGAGATTACCAACCGCTGCAATGCCAATTGTATTATGTGTTCACGCAAGAATATGAAGCGGCCGATTGGGGATATGGACATGGACACCTTCAAAAAGATCATCGATGAAGTCCGAACGCATACCGAATTGATATGGCTGCATCTAGCAGGTGAACCGTTATTGCACCCGAAGCTCTTTGATATGATCGCTTATGGGAAAGAAAAGGGTGTGCAGCTCGGCATGTCGACCAATGCCATCAAGCTGACAGAAGACATGTCCAGAAACATCATCGATTCCGGACTTGATTTGTTCATCATCTCTTTTGACGGTGCGACAAAAGAGACATATGAAAAGATCCGCCGGCTGTCCAATTTTGATCAGACATTGAAGAATATCCAAAGGTTCCTTGAATTGAAAAAACAAGCGTGGAAGGTACCCACCACTCAAATACAGTTAATCTATATGAATGAAAACAAGGATGAATTAAAGGAATTCAAAGCGCTCTGGAAAAAGTCAGCGGCCGATAATATTCGTTTTAAACCCTATTTTCGTTTCCCGGATGAAAAAGAGAATTTAGGCCCGGTTGAGGTTGTCAGTTCCACAAAAGCGTGTTTCCTGCTCTGGCGGCAGATCAGTATTTTATGGGACGGAACCGTTGTCTCCTGCTGTTGGGATTTTCTCGGACAGACTCCTCTCGGGAATATCAAGGAAAAGAGCCTTGCTGAGATATGGAACTGCCGTGCCATGAAGGACATGCGCCGGAAACATGTTGAAGGCCGTATGGATGAGATCCCTTTATGCGAGACCTGCAATATTCCCCAGATAAATTCAGGTTACATACTGGCGAGCATCATGGCAGATGACTTGACGATCAAGGAGATCATCCCGATTCTGGATAATCTTGGAAAGCTCTGGAAATTCAAGGGTGCCCAGTATTATACCTGACCTTATTACTCTGGATATTGTCTTTTCTTGAGGTTTGTCTTGAATTCCGGCAGATCGTTTAAACATCTAGTCCGCATTTTCGGATAGAGGCAATATAATGGATCTTGAAACATCTCAATGCCATGAATCCATTCGCCAGGACTTCTGCCGAGGATGAGAAAACAGAATTTGGATAAGACTTTAGATCGAGAGCTCTTAAATTGCTTAAAAGCCCCAGTTTATTCTTCATGGACATCTTTTGGGATCTAAATAAAAGAGAAAAGGCCTTGAACAATCCCAGTTCCAGCGTTTTAATGATCTTTGGATTAATAAGGATTTTTCGGATATGGATGTGACCGGACTGGAAGCAATGTTTCACAAAAGATGGTTTTATTCCTTTTAGACCGAGCAGATCGCCGAATTGTTCATCCTTGTGTTTCCATTCATAAGAAGGCCGGCCGACATCGTAGACGATGATCACGCCGTCTGTGTTTAACATCCGCAGCGCCTCTCTTGCGATCTGTTCGATGCTCTCAGGGTCGATCACGGCCGAAAACACAGTGAAGATCAGGATGACATCGAACATCTCATCCTTGAAGGGGGAAAATCTCGAATCTGCCCGCACGTAACGGACAGCAGGATTTTTTTCCATAGCAACCTTTAAATGATGGTCCATGATATCCATGCCGTAAACCCGTTTGGGATCTGCTCCATTTTCCACTAAAAGCCTCAGGTATTTTCCCCACCCGCATCCAAGGTCAAGGATTCTTTTTTGGCTGAGATTATCGGGAGTCAAGCCTGCTTTTTTCAGTTCTATGAAGAACTCCTTGGAGAAATGATATTCAATGAAGTTAACGGATGGATTCAAGGTGTTCCATGTCTTGTCATCCCATAGACGTTTTTCTGATGCCTCTCTTTTTCGGTAGACTTTCTTGACCCTCTCCATCGGGTCCATGAGTTTTCTAGACATGGCTTGATCTGTTGCCAACATCTTACAATGATTTCCTTTGCTTGACAAGAGCCGTAGTTATCCAAAGAGCAAAGAATCGTGCCAGTAGGTGTGCAACTCCCGCTCCTTTTGAATTCCATTTGAGAGGGATAAAATGGGTTGGCATTTTAGTGGAACGAAGTGATATATTAAATAAGATATGAGATGAATATATGACGGACAAAAGAAAGAACATCGTTCTTCTCCTCGTGTTCTTTGCCCTCATTTTTTCTTTGCGGATCATCCATCCGGGAGCCGATCCTCCCAAGGATTTGAGCATCAGTATGGGGTATTACGGCGATCCCGGTGGATACGCCTTCAATGCCAGAAATAAGATCGTGTTCGACAGATGGGAGATGGATGAGTGGAACATGATGCATATCAGTCCTCTCCCTCATTACATGAATTACACAATGTTTCTCGTTTTTGGCCCTGGGATCGCCCCGATGAACATCGTGCCGATTCTCTTTAGCTGCCTTCTCCTCGTTTTTCTCTTCTTCACCCTGAAAAAGAACGTATCTGAAGTCTTCGCTGTGATAGGAGTGTTTCTTCTGGGAGTGAATTTTCCCTTCACCATGTTCAGCAGGATCGCTGTCCGGGCCGTGGAGATGGTTTTCTTTGTCGTTCTCGCCATCTGGCTTCTCGCATGGAGTCGGGGTGAGGACAAGATGAAGATATTCCTTGCAGGCGCCGCCACCTTTTTGGCTTTCACCGTCAAGGGAACTTTCCTCCTTATCCTGCCCTCCCTCCTTCTGGGGACAGCTGCATTTGTTTTTTTTCAACAAAAAAACAGGATCAAGAAAACTCTTTCCTCCCTTCTCGTTTTTATCCTGGGCATGGCCGCTGTTTGTGTGATCTGGCTTTTTTTCATCTACTTTCCTCATCGGGAGATCTTTCTCACCTTCGGGGGGGAAAATTTCGACTACCTTGCGCCTCAACGTCTGCAAACGGCGCTAAAAAATTTCTGGGAAAGGCCTCTTTATTTTTTGGTGAATATGCCGGTTCTCACCCTTCTCTCCAGCTTGGGTCTTCTGGTTTTGGCTTTCCGTTTGGTCACACACCCAAAGAATATCTTCATTATCGAGGGGATCGCAGGCCTGTGGTTCGTGTCCAACTCGCTCTACTTTTCCGTCATATGGTACAGGCCAGCCCGGCATTTCATTCCTCTTGTTGTATCAATTGTTTTCCTGAGTATCTATTTCCTGCGGGACTTTTCTCTCAAACTAGAAATAAAGAAACCCAAGCAAATTCCTCTTCTGTTCTTTCCGTTTCTGTTTATCTGGTTCCTATTCCCTGTAAGCGGTTTTTTTATCCTGCAGGGTAGACCCCATTCATTGATGGCCATGAGAACGCGATTCTTTCAGACATTGGTGCTGTCTCTCCTGCTGACCGGATTCGTTTTTCTGATCTTGAAAATTTGGCCGCAGAAATGGAGGATTCCCTTCCCTCGTCCGGTCCGGATAGCCGTTATCGCATTTCTTATCGTTATTTCCACAGGGTTCCACATCCGGCCCTATATGAAATGGGCGTTTTTTCCCCGCTTCGATGTGAGGACGATTTCGAGGGACCTGGGACTTGCTTTCGAACATATAAACATCGCCGGCCTGATCGCCCCTGTGATATCCCTGGAAAATCGACACGAAGCCCATCCCTATTACACGAACTATGTCAACAAGGGGCTTGATTTTCTCGATAAATACCGGATCACGCATATCTTCACTAGCACCAACTCGGTCGAAAAGACAAACTATGAGCGTGATTTCCCGGATGCGCTAAAAAATGCCAGGCTTTTGGCCCGGTATCCTCTAGGACGCACCTATCTTGAACTTTATGAACTCAATGCGGGTCCCGTTTCCTTAATTCCGATAGAGAGGGTTTACGAAGGGGAGATATTTTTCGGAGAGAATGGCCTGCCGAGATATGATCCGGATGCATCCGGACGCCTGGCTTTTCGTGTGGAACAAAGCAAACATGGAAGCCTGGGCAGACTCCCTGATCTGGAGTTTCTTGCCGGAGACCACGAGGTTGTTTTCATGATCAAGAGTGAAAAGGACATGGTGGATGGAGAGACGTTCGGCCGAATCGATGTCTTGGAACCGCAAAGAAGAAAGGTGATCGCGACCATGTTCCTGAAGAAAGAAGATTTTCAAGTTCCAGGTGATTATAAAGAGTTTCCATTGAACTTCCGCATCAGGAGGTCGTCCTCCCTGACCTTGAGATTTTACGGCACAGGAGATACCCCTCTCCTGCTTGACAAGGTTGTCGTCAAGGGAATTCCTTGATGCCGGCTAGAAGAAAAACCGTTCCCAGAATGATCCCGAAACAAATTTATCCTATGGTTCATCTCTTCTTCTGTTTCTGCTAGAGACATGCAAGATCCCTTATTTCGCCTGTTGCTGAGAGACTCCCGCATAATAAAACTGGATTATTCACGGCCTAAGCAGCTAAGTTGGATCGGCTGCCTGTAGGGTAAAAGCTGTCGACATAAGATGAAATGAATATAATAAAAATATGTCTAAACCTTCATCTTGACGGAATCAGGCATAACAAGCTTAAATCATTCATGTTATAAATAAGTGTTGACATATTTTATGAATAAGTCAGGCTAAATTGACAAGAAGAAGATTTATATTTTATACTTGTGTGCTGTCGAGCAGGACAATTGAAATCAGAAGTATTTAAAAACAATATGGTTAGGTCGATCTCTCCTGGATGTGAGGCCCTCAGCCGATCTGGAGATGAGATTCAGATCACAGGACGGCGCGAAGAATGAAAACATTAACCATCATCATCCCCGTTTTTAACGAAGAAGCGACCATCCTCCGTGTCGTGAAGAGAGTTGAGGAAGTTCCCATCGATAAAGAAATAATCATTGTGGATGACGGGTCTACGGATAAGACGCCGGAGATCCTCGAAGGCCTGAGAGACGATTCTGATATTCATGTCATTAGGCATACAAAGAACATGGGAAGGGGAGCTGGCATCAAAACCGCTCTGGCGAAAGCATCCGGATATATCACCGTGTTCCAGGACGCAGATCTAGAACTGAATCCTTCACATTACCCGGAACTTGTCCAGCCCATACTCGACAAAGAAACCGAGGTTGTTTTTGGGTCCCGCTTTTTGGGAAAGGGATTCATCCAGGGAATGGGTTTTCATGCATATCTAGCCAATGTGTTTTTCACGGAATTGATCGATTTCATGTATAGAGCTCGATTGACCGATGTCCTGACCATGTTCCAGATCACCAAAACAGAGATTTTCAGACAGATCGATATCGAATCGGACAGATGGGGATCTACCATCGAGATTACTTCCAAACTATTAAAAAAAGGATACGATATTGTGGAACTGCCTGTTGTCTACATCCCCCGAAGAAAAGATACAGGAAAAAAGATCAGTCCCAAGGATTTCTTTTCCTGCCTGACTGCAGTGATCAAATACAAGTTTTTCTATAAATTCTAAGGGCCTTCATGGAAAAGATCCTTCTGCTAAATCCCCCTGGTGATAGACTCTATCAAAGAGATGCTTATTGCAGTGCAGTGTCCAAGGCGCATTATTACTGGCCGTCTATCGACCTCCTGGTTTTGAGCGGTATTCTGGGCCTGGAATATGAGATCGATGTCATTGATGCCATCATTGAGAAGATGAGACCTGAGGAGTGCCTCCAGAGAATCCTGGAGGGAGGGTACACGGCAGTTGTTTTTTTGACCGGGACCGCGTCCTGGAAGCAGGATTTCACCTTTCTCAAGGATATCAAGACCGGAGACCAGAATCGTCCATTGTTGATAGGGAACGGCGATATCCTGCTCTATGAAGCAGAAAAATTTCTATCGGATTACAATTTTCTTGATGCCATCCTCTTCGATTATACGAGCACGGATATCCTTGATTATCTGAAAGGAGATTTCGGCAGGATCGGTTCCATGGCATTCCGGAAAAACGGGAAGAACGAGATTTATAGGGAAAATGTGCGGGCGCAGGAGTACTCTTATCCTGTGCCGCATCACCATAAATTCCCTCTTGATAAATATCTGTTGGCACAGGGAAAGCGATTTCCTTTCACCACTGCCCAGACAAGTTTCGGATGTCCTTTCAGGTGTTCTTTCTGTGTGGCCTCTACGCTGGGTTTTAAGTACCGGGCTGTAGCTAACATACTCGAGGAACTTCGCACGATCTCCTCTCTGGGCATCAAAGAAGTCTACTTGATCGATTTCACATTCGAATCCCGAAGACAGAACAGCCTGGAACTCTGTCAGAAGATGGTAGAGGAAAAGCTGGATCTCTCCTGGATCTGTTCCTCCCGGGCCAATACCCTAGACCGTGAACTGCTGACATGGATGAAAAAAGCCGGCTGCCACACCATCCTTCTCGGAGTCGAGAGCGGCGACGAAAAGATGCTAAAGACATATTCAAAAGGAGTCACCAAGGACCAGATGCGCGATGCCTTTGGCCTCTGCAAAGAGCTTGGAATTCGAACTCTTGGCCACTTCATCATCGGACTTCCGGGAGAGACCGTGGAAACCGTGAAAAAGACACTTGATTTCTCTCTCGAATTGGACTGCGATATTGCCTCTTTCAATGTCGCTGTCCCTGCTTTGGGGACTCCCTTGCGGGAGACGGCACTGAAACAGGGCTGGCTCGATGAAAGCGTCCTGGAATTTGATTCTTCAGGCTCCTTTCCGGTCCTTGAAACAGCTCAATTTTCCAAACGGCAGGCCTGGGAATGGAGAAAAAAAGCTGTTAAGAAATTTTATTTTCGACCCTCTTTTATCTGGAAATCCGCCACCACCGCCCGTTCTCTCTATCAATGGAAAATACTCATATTGAACGGATTAGCTATATTAAAGAGTCTTTTTCTGAGAGATTGAAAGATTACGAGCAAATCCCCCTCCGCTCTTGTTGGGATTAGATATTGAAGTGTGCTTTCTCGTATGGTTGAACCGGCGAAGGCAGCATGGTTGGAAGGTGGTCACCCGGTCCCTATGCCGTATATTTTTTTGATCGTAGCAAAAAGATAAACCTAATTATAATAGCGGTAAAAACCCAAACCATGACATCTTGATATATTGACATCGTTCCCAAAAACAAGTATAAGATAAGACTATTTTTTATGGAAAATGATCCAGGAGGATAAAGTGCTGACGAGACAAAAATTCAGTCATTTCTTGCTCATTCTGTTCGCTGCAACTGTATTCATGGGAGCACAAACTGATCAGGATCCAGAATTGTTAAAGATCAGCTACATACCGGCAGGGGATACATTCGAGATCATTATGACCTGCGATGGCCCTATTTCATATGACAGCTTTTCCCTTGTCACTCCTAACCGTCTTGTTATCGACCTGGCGAATGTCGCCAAGACGCCCCCTCCTCAGGAGATTCAGATAGATGATCTCGGCATCGCCAAGATCAGAACAGGCTCCCCTTTTGTAGGGATAGCCCGTGTGGTTATTCAATTCAGCGATGATTTCATTCCTTACACCATAGAAGAATCTGATTCGACCTTGAAGATCATCATCGGAAAAGATGTTGTCCAGGAAACCGAAGATCTTCCTGTTCCCGAAGAACCCGTTGAAGAACCGATAGAAGAGGCCCAAGAACCTCAAGTTGAGCTTGCTGAAGTGGATGACAAGAAACCCGTTGAAGAACCGATAGAAGAGGCCCAAGAACCTCAAGTTGAGCTTGCTGAAGTGGATGACAAGAAACCCGCCGAAGAACCGGAGGAGAAACCGGGTCCGACTATCGAGGAAGATAAGAAGGATGCCGAACCTGTCAAAGACAAGGTTCAGATCATGGACATGACTATCGGAATGAACACAGGTTTTTACTTCATGCAGGATGCAACGTTTATCGATATCTATGGAGATAATTTTAACATTATAAGAACAGAATTCTCGGTGACTCTGCCGGTCAATGTCCCAAATTTCGATATATGGGCGGCTATGGATTATTTCCAGAAAACAGGCAAGACATCCTACTTCGAAGAAGAGCTGAAGCTTGCCTTTACCAATTTCTCGCTGTCAATCAGATATCTGAGACAGATCAAATTCTTTGTTCCTTTTGTGGGTGTCGGGCTTGATTACTTCAGCTACAAGGAAACATCTCTTGACAATCCGCTTATCCCTTCGGTTGGAGGCTCTCAAGTTGGAAGCCATATTCAAGCCGGAACATATATCCATATCCTTCCCCAGCTGTCAGGGAAGATCCATATCAAATACAATTTTGCCAAGACGACTGAAAACAGTGTGGAGATCAACCTAGGTGGTGTTGAGTATGCTTTCGGGTTTGTCTTTCACTTCAATATCTAAAATCTACATCTCTGTATGATCTCAATCTCTCAAGGGGATCATCCTCGAGAAGACCGGATCTTTTCTTTTTATCATCTCCCGCATCTCTCCCCTCCATGCCTTGATCTACCCGCTTTCTAAATACTCACCCACTCTCGCCTCTCCCTTAAAATGATTGGGCTTCATGGGGGGGTGATAAATTTTTAAAAAAAATCCCCCCTAAAGGCGATTGTCAATCTAAAGGGCCGTTGCTATTATTTTATTGAAAAGAATCAAAACAAATGGAAAAATTGCTTTAAGACACTGATCTTGTCGCCATGGGAAAGATGAAACATTTTCAGATCAAATCCTCCTTCCTCGGCTGGCTTCTTGTGCTCTTCCTGATGACATTCCCGCTTTCGACCGGTCTGCATGCGGATGTCATCAATCTTACTCAATCCTCTGGAGAATCTGTTTGGCCGGCTGTGGCGGTGAATTCTTCTGGTGAGGTTATCGTTCTCTGGACAGAATGGGTATCAGGAGCTATGTGGTACAGGGTTTACAAGAACGGACAATGGACCGAGAAAAAAAATTCAGGCATTATCCATCGGCGGGCTGCAAATACTCAGATCGAGGCGGATTCCTCAAATACATTCCACACTTCCTATGCAGACGGGAAGGGAAGCTCTAATCGGGATGTCTATTCCAGTAAATACAACGGAGGCTACTGGCAGACAGCAGATTTGATCTATGCCAGTCCTTATAATTCCGCCTGGATCAAGATGGATGTGGACGAAAACAACAAGGTCCACATCGTATGGTATCATTCTCTAACGTCAAAAGATGATACAGGGGAAGCCGAAATCGTTTACATGGCCAAATCTGCTAGCGGCAGCTGGCCGACAAGTTTTGAAAATGTCTCTCGCACTCCGAATGTCATGTCCATCCATCCGGCTCTTCATGTGAAAAACGGCACGGTCCATGTTTGTTATATGCAGAGAGGAACTCCACACCGGATCTTTTATTGTGAAAAATCTGGAGGGCAGTGGAAAACACCCCAGGATATCATCAGCGGATACTACCCGGAGATGCGGGTAGACAGCTCAAATAATGTCCATGTTGTTTACAGCGGTCGGGGCAAGAATCTCTATTATATCTCGAGGGAGAACGGCAGCTGGAAATCCCAAAAAACAATCTCGAATGGGCCGTCACCGCTTCAGCTTCCGGACCTCCATTCCAACAACAGTACTCTCGTTGCCTGCTGGAGCCAAGGTGAGGAAGGGGATTGGAGCATCCACATCGCGGCCAAGACGCCGGGAGGCCAGTGGGGTCAGCCGATCAAAGTGGCAGATACTCAAGGCGGGGAGGGAGATAAAAAAGTCCAGGTCTTCGTTGACAACACCAACCAATGCCATGTTGTGTGGGAAGGAAATGGAGTGGGTGGAAATCCCGATATCTTCTACAGAAAGATGTCGATCGATGCCTCTAATCTCGATTACATCGAGGTGAATAAATCCTCACTTGAGTTCAAAACAGAGGAAGGCGAAATTCCGAATTCAAAAACCTTCCAAATAAGAGCGTCTGGACAAAACGCTTTGGACTACACCATCTCGTCTAACAAGGGTTGGTTGGATACAATTCCCTCAAGCGGGACAAGCTCGGGAGAATGGGATATCATCACTGTGGATGTGACCTCAGGAGGTTTACAGGCGGGCGAGTATTCGGGGCAGCTGACGATCTCGGCAGCGGGTGCCTCAAACAGCCCCTTGAATATAAATGTGGATCTCACAATTGAGCCCAAAAAAACACCTCATATCCTGCTGAACAGATATTACCTTTCTTTCTCTGCATTCGCCCGGGGAGGAAATCCTCCATTGAAGACATTCCAGATCAAAAACTCCGGAGCAAATGTTCTTGATTATGAGCTCATCCCGAACAGGCCTTGGCTTTCTGTTTCTCCAAAAAAAGGCAAATCTAATAATGAATGGGATTCGATTGAAGTTTCAGTGGATATCTCTGGACTCGGAGTCAATGACTTCTCTGGGGAGATCAAGATAACGGCCGTGGATGCAGATAACAAACCTCAATGGATAGCCGTTGACCTGGAGGTCAAAAAACCTCCGCAGCCTTATTCCCCGTTGAATGTGGAAGTCACTCCGTTCACGCACGAAGGGTTGATGCTGAAGATCTACAAGAACATGATCGAATGGGAGAAAAACGACAATAACATCGGGCTTTTCCATATCACGAAATACAGGATCTACCGGAAAGAAAAGACTTTCCCCTGGTGGGAATATGTGCTCATAAACGAGACCAATGCCAATACTTTTTCGGTATATGACGGGGATTTTGCTTCAGAAGCGGATAGAGATATGTGGGATTATGCGGTTTCCTGTGTAGATGCCGATGGAAAAGAAAGCGAGAAAAGCGAAGTCAATCCCTCTGCAACCGCTCTGACTGTAATAAAAAGAAACTGATTGCCTTCCTGTTGTCCAAAACATCTGCATCATTAACCTGGATTCTTCACGGTCCAAGGGCCATGGTTAGATCGTCTGTTGAAACGTGACAATGTGGCTCATGAAGGTGGTTTGAAGTCCGTTGAACAGGCAGTGAGGAAACCGGTGTGGTGAGATTGGCCAGCCCGAAGGGTAAAACCTGTCGACCTTAAAAAAGGA